>Ga0180007_10000270_pt1 | contig 93745 bp, 74 predicted proteins | sample MM_PC_MetaG_FD_121122 | JGI IMG/M metagenome (GOLD analysis project Ga0180007, IMG submission 121122) | Groundwater microbial communities from the Aspo Hard Rock Laboratory (HRL) deep subsurface site, Sweden - MM_PC_MetaG | ecosystem: Environmental > Aquatic > Deep subsurface > Groundwater...
ATCGGCGTCCGCCGCGAGGGCCGCCGCGTCCACCGCGATCGCCACCGCGTCCACCGCGATCGCCACCGCGATCACCGCCGCGATCACCGCCACCACCCTGGGCGTTCGGATCGAAGCCTTCGGGCTTCGGCAACAGGGCCTTGCGGCTCAGTCGCACCTTGCCACTGCGGGAGTCGACCTCGACCAGCTTGACCTCAACCTCTTCGTTGGGGCTGAGCACGTCTTCCACGTTCCCGACGCGGAACCACTCCAGCTCGGAAATGTGCAGCAGACCCTCTTTGCCTGGCAGGTACTCGACGAAGGCGCCGAAGTCCACGATCGAGACCACGCGACCCTTGTACACGGCTCCGACTTCGGGCTCGGTCATCATGATGCGGATGCGCTCGAGGCACTCCAAACCCTTGGCCTGGTCCGGAGCTGAGATGAAGACCTGTCCCTCGTCGTTGATCTCGATGTTGGTTCCGGTCTCCTCCTGCAGCTTCTTGATGACCTTGCCACCCGGTCCGATCAGCTCGCCGATCTTCTTGGGCGGAATGCTGATCGTCACGATCTTGGGCGCATAGTCGCTCAGCTTGTCTGCCGGAGCGGAGATGGCCTCGTTCATGATGTCCAGGATGTGGCTGCGGGCGTTGTGAGCATCACTCAAGGCCTTCTCCATGACCTCGCGGCTGATGCCCTTGATCTTGGTGTCGAGCTGGAACGCCGTGATGCCGTCCCGGGTGCCGGTGACCTTGAAGTCCATGTCGCCGAGGTGGTCCTCGACGCCCAGGATATCGGTCAGCACCGCGGTCTTGTCGCCTTCCTTGATCAGGCCCATGGCCACGCCGGCCACGGCCTTCTTGACCGGCACGCCGGCCTGCATCAAGGCCAGACTGCCCGAGCAGACCGTCGCCATGGAGCTCGAACCGTTGGATTCGAGGATGTCCGAGACGATCCGCACCGTGTAGGGGAAATCCTCGTGCGAAGGCAGGGTCGGTCGAATGGCGCGCTCGGCGAGCTTGCCGTGACCGATCTCACGCCGACCGGTACCGCTGTAACGGCCGGTCTCGCCTACGCTGAACGGGGGGAAGTTGTAGTGGAGGTAGTAGTTGTTCCACCATTCGCCTTCCAGGGCGTCGATCTTCTGCTCGTCCATCTTGGTGCCCAGCGTGACAGTGCCCAGACTCTGGGTCTCGCCGCGGGTGAACAGGGCCGAACCGTGGACGCGGGGCAGGAAACCCAGCTCGATGTTGATCGGGCGCACGGTCGTCAGGTCGCGACCATCCACGCGACGGCCGTCTTCGATGATCATGCTGCGCATGGCGGCCTTTTCGAGACTCTTGAAGAGATCGATGGCTTCGCCGTCCACGACGCCGTTCTCATCGGTGAAGGCTTCGGCGACCTTGGCCTTCAGGACGCCCAGGGCGTCCTGTCGTTCGAGCTTGGCAGCGATCCGGATGGCGCCACCCAAATCGGCGGAGACGACCTCGGCCACGCGGGCCTTCTTGGCCTCGTCCACCTCAGGAACATCGACCGCGAACTTCGGCTTGGAGCCGGCAAGAGCGACCAGGTCGCGCTGGAGGGCGTTGAGCTTACGGATCCACTCGTGAGCGAATTCGATGGCGTCGAGCAGACGCGCCTCGGGCACTTCCTTGCACTCGCCCTCGATCATGCAGACGATCTCATCGGTACCGGCCACGATCAGGTCAAGGATCGAATTCTCGAGCTGCTCGAAGGATGGGTTGATGATGAATTCGCCCTCGACATCGGCGACACGCACGCCCGAGACGACCTCGGGGAACGGAATGTCCGACAGGTTCAGGGCAGCCGAGGCAGCCGTGATGCTCAACACATCGGCATGGAATTTCTCGTCGGCGCTGATGACGAACGCGACCACGTCGGTGGCGTGGCGGTAGCCGTCGGGAAACATCGGGCGCAGCGGGCGATCGATCAGACGGCACGTGAGCGTCTCACGCTCGCCGGGACGGGCCTCGCGCTTGAAGAAGCCGCCCGGGATCTTGCCTGCGGCGTAGGTCTTGTTGCGGTACTCCACGAAAAGGGGTAAAAAGTCGCGGTCACTCCGCTTCTTGTCCGCGGTCGCAGTCAACAGCGCGCGGGAGTCCCCCATGCCGACAAGGCAGGATCCGCCCGCCTGACGAGCCATTTTCCCGGTTTCCAGCGTGAATTCGGTCCCGTTCATTTCCAGGGACACCTTGTGTGCTTTCAGTTCCATTTTCTTTCCTTCCAGCTTGCTTGCAAACTTCCACATTCCAACAGCTTTTCAATTGCGATTCGTCTTCTTTGCTCACCGCTTCGTTTCATCGATCGCCATGCCACGAGATGCGGCATGCAGTTCATCGACGAGAAATCATGATGGACAACGGCGCGACGCGGCAAGTGCCGCGGCGCGCCATCGTGAGAACCATGGATCTCGAAGGATCGGATGTCATCAACCGAATCGGTTTTCCGGAACTGCTCCACGGTCAGCCGCGGATGCCTAGTTCCTTGATCAGTTCGCGGTAGCTCTCAAGATTCTTGCGCTTGAGGTAGTTCAAGAGCCGCTTGCGCTGACCCACCATCTTCAGCAGCCCACGACGCGAGTGGTAGTCCTTCTTGTGCGTCTTGAAGTGCTCGGTGAGGTGCTTGATGCGGGCAGTCAACAGCGCGATCTGGACTTCGGGCGAACCGGAATCCGACTCGTGCTTCTTGAACTGTGCGATCACCTGATCTTTTTGGTCTTTGTTGAACGCCATCGTCGAGAACCTCCTACAGAATCATTGTCACGATGGCCGCAGGTCGGCGCTCCTGCACGGTTGGTCAAATTCGGCTCACCGGAGCATGGAGCATGGCGAACACTGATGCCGACCCACTTGTCTCAAACCGCACACAAGGACGCGGAGCATGAGCCCCGCGCCTTCCGTGCCGCCCCAATATAGAGGACGACCGCCTGAGGGGCAAGCAGGAAGTCCCGCCCTGCATCGGCCCGGCATCGGTGGGCTTGAGGACTACCTGAAGGGAGCTTCAGGCATAGGTTTCGGCGTTTTCGAAGATCACACCGCTTCGATCCTTGTCCGAAATGACGCTCGCGGTTGGCAGGGGCCAATCGATCCCCAGGGTCGGGTCGTCCCAGCGGATGGTGCGCTCGGCTTCGCTGTCGTAGACGTCGGTGGTCTTGTAGAGCACGTCCGCCGTGTCGGACAAGGCCATGAACGCGTGGCCAAACCCTTCGGGGATCCAGAGCTGGCGGTGGTTTTCAGCGGAAAGACGCACTCCCACCCAGCGACCGAACGTCAGGGACGAACGGCGAAGATCCACCGCGACATCGTAGATCTCGCCTTGGACGACCCGAACGAGCTTACCCTGGACGTGACGCATCTGGTAGTGCAGCCCCCGGACCACGCCCTTCGCCGATCGGGAATGGTTGTCCTGCACGAACCTGGTCTCGAAACCGGTGATCCGCTGCCAAGTCGCGGCATTCCAGCTTTCGAAGAAAAAACCGCGTTCGTCATGATGAATCCTGGGCTCCACAACCAGCACGTCCGGCAGATCTGTCTTGATGACATTCACTTAGCAACCATCCCGCAGAAACTGCTCCAAGTACTCCGTGTAGCTGGATCGCGGGAGGGAGGCGACCACTTCGGTGAGCTGATCCCGGTCGATGAAGCCGCGGTGATAGGCCACCTCCTCGAGGCATGCGATCTTCAGCCCCTGGCGCGCCTCGAGGGCGCCGATGAACTGACTGGCTTCGAGCAGGCTCTGATGGGTGCCGGTGTCCAACCAGGCGATCCCGCGGCCGAGTCGCTCCACCTTGAGCAGGCCGCGATCGAGATAGTCCTGGATCACGCTGGTGATCTCGAGTTCACCGCGCGGCGAGGGGCGCTGACGCCGCGCCACTGCGGCCACGTCACCATCGAAGAGATACAAGCCGGGGATGGCGTAGCGGGACCGGGGACACTCCGGTTTTTCCTCGATGCTCAGCACGCGGCCGTCGGCATCGAATTCCACGACGCCGTAGCGTTCGGGATCCTGTACCGCGTAGCCGAAAACACGCGCTCCACCGGTGAAGGTGCTCGTGATCTCGTCGAGCCCCATCTTGCCGTAGAACAGGTTGTCGCCGAGGATCATGCAAACCGGTTCGCCGGCGAGGAAATCCTCCCCGATCAGGAACGCCTGGGCGATCCCCTTGGGCTCGGGCTGGACGGCGTAGGTCAGGCGCACGCCCCACTGGGAGCCGTCCTCGAGCAGGTCCCGGAAACGGGGCGTGTCCTCGGGAGTCGAGATGATCAGGATATCATCGATCCCGGCCATCATCAGCGTGGCGAGGGGGTAATAGATCATCGGCTTGTCGTAGACCGGCTGCAGCTGCTTGCTGGCCACTTTCGAAAGGGGGTAGAGCCGTGAGCCCGCTCCACCTGCCAGCACGATACCCTTGCGGATTCCAGCCATGACTTGGTCCTCCGTCGGTCAACAGATCCGTTCGCGCACTGTCCGCTCGTCGCGCTCGAGCTGCTCCCGCAACTCGTCCGCGTCGGCGAAGGTCCGCTCGTCACGCAACCGGTCGATCCACTCGACCTTGAGGCTGCGCTCGCGAATGTACCCGGTGTAGTCGAGAATGTGAACCTCGAGACGCGGCTCGGGCAGGCCCCCGGCATGAATGGTGGGGGCGTGACCGTGGTTGAGCATCCCCCGGAACACGGCTCGATCGGTGTCCAAAGTGCCGCGGAGCACGCCGCTACGGTCCATTTCCGGCAGGGTGCCCTCATAGGTCTCGATCACGCCGGGGCGATCCTCAGGCGAGACCGTGTCGAGCGGAAGATGAACCCGAACAGCATAGACTCCCTTGGCCGGCAGGACCTTGCCCGGATCCAGAGGAACCAGATTGGCAGTCGGGAATCCCATGTTCTCCCCGACCCCGGACCCATAGCCGACTTCCCCCCACAGGGAGTAGGGACGTCCGAGCATCCGCGCCGCTGCGACGACGTCGCCCTCGGCGACGAGCCGACGAATGGCCGAGGAGCTGACCACTCCGGAGCCGGGGATACTGAGTGCCGGAACGATCGTCATCGTAAAGCCACGAGCGATACCGAGTTCGATCAGGGTCGTGGCGGATCCACCCCGGTCAGCTCCGAGATGCAGATCGTGACCACCCACCAGGTGGATCATACCGAGCATGTCCACCAGGAACCGATCCACGAATTCGGCGAACGGCAAGCGGGCAAGTTCCGCACAGAAGTCGACCACGACCACGGCATCGAGGCCTACGGTCTGCAGGATCGCCAGTTTTTCCCGCCAACTCGTGATCAGCTGCGGCCCGCCGCCGTTGAGGACGAGCCGCGGATGCTCCCGGAACGTGAACAGGCAGGCAGCCACGCCGCGCGACTCGGCTTCGGACTTGACCATGTCGATCAGGGCGCGATGTCCCGGGTGGAGCCCATCGAAGGATCCCACCGCCACGACACTCGCTTCCAGGGCCCTGGGCGGCATGGGCTCCCGGCCCTGGAGGGCCCGAGTGAGCAGCTCGTTTCCCAGATGAATCAACTGCAAGAATCACCCTCCTGATCGGCCTCAGGCAGAGCCGGAAAGACGATGGCGCTGCGCGGTCGTTCCTCGCCGGGGACGTCGGGATCGGGCTCCATCCGGCCAAGGGCCACGAGCATCCCATGACTGTCGACCATGCGCCAGAGGCGATCCCGCTGATCCGCAAGGCTGACCGGTTTTCTTTCCAGTCTTGCAAGCCACTCGGGTGACGGCTGCACTCCCAGACGCAGCGAAGCCGCTTCGCCGTCGGTGAGTTCCAGCGACGGAGTTTCGGGCAAAGCGTCTGCGAGCGGCTTCAAGGCTTTCAGGATGGCCTCGGGGTCATCCAGTTCGTGATCAGCCAATCCAGCGCCGACATCGAACTGACCGATGTCGAGACGGCGGAGGGCGGCCACGTGGGCGCACGTCCCGAGGTCGGCGCCGAGGTCGCGCGCCAGGGAGCGAATGTAGGTGCCGCTCGAGCAACGGACCTCGATTTCGACACGAACCAGGCTGCTGTCCACGGGATCGATCGTGATGGCGCTCCGGCGATCCAGAGCGTGGATTCGGACGGATCGGGCGGCAGGCGGGGCTACGGCCTCTCCGTCACGAACTCGCCGGAACAGCGGGCGTCCCTGGACCTTGATGGCCGAGATCATCGGGGGCACCTGATCCTGAAGACCGCGCCGGGCAGCGATGGCCGCGTCGATCGCGGTCAGGTCGAAGTCGACGGGTCCGCGAGCGACGATCGTGCCGTCGGCGTCGAGTGTATCGGTGGTGGCGCCGAAAACGAGTGTCGCAAGATAGGTTTTATCGTGTCCGAGCAGATAATGGCTGAGGCGTGTGCCGGCTCCCACCAGAACGATCAGCAACCCTGTCGCCAAAGGATCCAGGGTGCCGGCGTGACCGCAGCGAAACCGGGGGCCTCCCCGCCGTCTTCGAGGCCCGGGAGGCGCGAGGGCCTTCTGGATGCGCTCGACGATACGGCGGGATGTCGTGCCCGCAGGTTTGTCGACCAACAGGAGTCCGTGGGGCCAGGATTCCGCGCCGGGCATGGACATCAGCGCAGCTGTTCCGCCAGCCCGACCAGGAGGTCATCCAGTACCTCGCCGGCGTCACCGTCCATCGTGCAGCCAGCCGCCAGCCGATGGCCGCCGCCGCCGTAGTTCGCCGCGATGGTCCGTACGTCGCCGTCGCCGGTTCCGCGCAGGGATATCCTCCAGCGTCCGTCTTCCCTCTCCTTCTGGAAGATCACGAACTGGACGCCCTCGACCGATGTGGCAAGATTGACGAAGCCTTCGGTGTCGCTCATGACCGCGCCGCTCGCCTTGAGCATCGCGAGGTCGGCCTTCAAGGAGAGGATGCGGCCATCGGCGTGGAACGTGAAGGTGCCCATCACCAGTTTCATCAGCTCCAGGGATTCGCGGGTCTTGCGGTGCAGGGTGACTTCCGCCAGCTCGGTGGTGTTGATTCCGTATCCGGAGAGCTCAAGAGCCGCCTCGAACGCCACAGGTATCGTGTTGGAGTGGCGGAACCCACCGGTGTCGGCGACCAGTCCGGCGTAGATGCAGCCGGCCATCTCGGTGTCGATTTCGAAAGCAGGACAGCCCTCCACCTCACCGGAGGCCAGGGTCTCGATGACGCGGTAGATCAGCAGGCTCGCCGAACTCGCTACTGCGTCGATCCAGCCCGGAAGCGGAGCGCGTCCTTCGTCGATCAGGTGATGATCGATGCACCAGAGATTCGGAACCCTGACCAGGATCTCGGCTAGGTCCTCGGCTCGGTCCAGCGCGTGGCAATCGACCATGATGACCAGGTCCGGAGTCTCGTCCCGCCAGGCCTCGGCCACGTCGCTCGACATCAGGACATCATCCATGCCGGGCAGGATGGACAGACCCACCGGAGGATCGGGATAACCAAGCACACGCGGATCCTTGCCGGCTGCATCCAGGGCGCGAGCGAGGGCCAGGGCCGATCCCATGGCGTCCGGATCGGGATTCCAGTGCGGCACGATCCAGGGTCTCTCGGCCGCGGCAAGCGCCTCAAGCAGGTCCTTCGGCGGGATGAACGAATCGAGCGTCCGTTTGCGAGCCCGGGTGATCTCGTCGTCGAATTCGCCTTCGTTGGCGAGTTCCTCGAGTCGGGCATCCACGTCGATGCTCCGCTCGAAGGAGTCGTCGAGCACGAAGCGCAGATCTGGGGTCTTGCGCAGGCGCAGCAGATCCGAGATGCGCCCCTGGAGGAAACCGCGGGCCTGCTTCAGGCCCCGGTGCGCGTCGACCCATTCCTGCTTTTCCCCGATGACCGACACGTAGACCTCGGCGGTCGATTGATCACGATTCAGGCGGACCTCGTTCACCGAGACGAAGGCTACCCTCGGGTCCTTCATCTCCACGGTAATGATCTCGCTGAGGGCCTTGCGGATCGTCGAATTCTGGCGCTCCAGCTTATAGGGATCCATGGGTCACGACTCCGTAGAAGGTTCCTGGACGAAGACAGGACGGCGGCCCTGAGGCGCCGTCCTGTCGGGAGACCGGGCGATGTCGGGGAACGGCGATCCGGATCAGAAATCCGTCCGCTCCTCCTCCTCGATCCGATAGGTTTCGACGATGTCGCCCTCTTGGAGATCATGGAAGTTCTCCAGGCCGATGCCGCACTCGAAGCCCTGCTGGACCTCGCGAACGTCGTCCTTGAAACGCTTCAGCGAACTGATCTTGCCCTCGAAGATCATCATCTCGTCTCGGACCAGCCGCACCAACGAGTTGCGGATGAGCGTACCGTTCTTCACGTAGGCGCCAGCGATGGTGCCCACCTTCGGGATGCGGAAGACTTCGCGAATCTGAGCCGAGCCGGTCGAGACTTCGCGTCGGACCGAATCGAGCAGACCCGCCATGGATTTGCGCATGGTATCGACGACTTCGTAGATGATGTCGAAGGTCTCGATGGTCACATTGGCGTTCTTGGCCTTTTCGAGAATTCCCGAGCCGGGACGCATGTGGAAACCGACGATCATGGCCCCGGTATTCGAGGCGAGAAGGACGTCGGACTCGTTGATGGCACCCACGCCCTTGTGCACGATCAGGACCTGCACCTCGTCGGTATTCAGCTGCATCATGGCGTCGCAAACGGCTTCGACCGAACCGGACACGTCCGCCTTGACGATCAGCGGAAGTTCCTTCTGATCCGAGCTGGCGACCATCGACGCCAGGTTGTCCAAGGTGATGGTCTTCTTCGGAGCCGAGAACTGCTGCACACGTTGCAGATGACGGCGACGCGCGGCGATGTCGCGGGCCTCGCGCTCGGAGTCGAGCACATGGAATCGATCGCCGGCGACCGGAACATCGTTGGCGCCGAGCACCACCGCCGGCATGCCCGGCGTCGCTTCTTCGAGGAGTTCGCCGCGCTCGTTGAGCAGCGCCCTCACGCGACCATCCTGCATGCCGACCAGGAAGGTGTCACCGGTGCGCAGGGTCCCACGGTCCACCAGGATGGTGATCACGACACCCCGACCCTGCTCCTTGGTCGCCTCGACGACGGTCCCGATGGCGGGGCCTGCCGCGCTGGACCTGAGTTCGAGCACTTCCGCCTGGAGGTGGACCTGCTCGAGAAGCTTGTCGATGTTGTCGCCCCTCTTGGCCGAAATCTCGACGCAGAGCACGTCGCCGCCGAATTCCTCGATCAGGATGTCGTGCTGCAACAGGTCCTGGCGGACAAGATCCGGACGGGCCGCCGGAAGATCGCACTTGTTGATCGCGATGATCATCGGCACCCCTGCCGATTTGGCGTGGTTGATGGCCTCGATCGTCTGGGGCATGATGCGGTCGTCGGCAGCCACGACAAGGATGACGATGTCCGCGCCCTTGGCGCCGCGGGCACGCATAGCGCTGAAGGCCTCGTGACCGGGAGTGTCCAGGAAGGTGATTGGCCCATTAGGCGTCTGGACGCGGTAGGCGGCCATGTGCTGGGTGATGCCGCCCGCCTCACCGGCGATCACGTTGGTCGAACGGATGTAATCGAGCAGGGACGTCTTGCCGTGGTCCACGTGGCCCATGACCGTGACGACCGGAGCGCGGTACACCAGATCCTCTTCGTTGATCTTTCCGGCAACCTCTTCGAGTTCGTCCTCGCCGAACTCGGAAAGGAATTCGATCTCCTTCTCGAAATCTTCGGCCAACATCTCGATCTGATCCTTCTTGAGACGCTGGTTGATGGTCACCATGACTCCCAGAGCGAACAGTTTACCGATCACGTCGCGGGCTGTGATCTCGAACTTCTCGGCCAATTCCTGGACCGTGATGAACTCGGTCACACGCAGGACATGATCGCCGAGCTCGTGATCAACCCCGGAACCACCCTTGCGCCGTCGTCGCTTGCCTGCGGTCCCATGATCCATCTGCGCGATGGTCTGCTTGACGTTGGCTGTGACAGTCGCATCGTCGACCTTCTGCTTGCGACGAGTCCGGCGACCGGTTTCCACGGTCTGATCCCGGGCCTCCTGGCGGCGCTGGATGGCAGCCTGGACCGAATCGCGCACGGAATCCTGATCCGTGGCGGGACGCTGACGGCGGCGCCCGGTCAGATCACGGCTGACCTGGTCCCAGTTCCATGTGTCCTGGTTCGGCTGTTGCTGCTGCTGTGGCGACGGGCGCTGGGGCTGTCGGGCTTTGGGCGCAGCCTTGGGCTGAGCCTTGCCGGCAGTCGTGGCAATATAGCCTTCCCCCATCCGGATGATGCGGGCCTGACGTCGGACAGGCTTGGCTTGGTCTTGTTTCTGGTCCTTGGTGGGCTTTGCGGACTTCGTGACGGCCGGGGTGCTGCCGCTCCCCTGAACGTCGGCTTCAGAAGTTTCGTCGGACGCCTCCGCCATCGCTGCGGCCTCATCTCCGTCGACTGCAGGCACAACGTCCCGTCCGGGGCCCTTTTCGGTCTTCTTGGACACGTCCGCCGGATCCTTGACAGCTGCAGCAGGGGCGCCGGTGGCATCCACGGCTGCGTCCATCGGGTTCGCCTCGTCTGAATCCGGTGTCGGAACCTGCTCCGGCTCGGGTGCCGGGCCGCGCCGGACGATGCGGGCGCGTCGAATCGGTCGCTTTTCCCGGGGATCCGTAGGAGCTTCAACCGTTTCGAGGACGGATTTCGGGGTCTCGATCACAGGCGCGTCCTCAATCACAGGTACGTCCGGCTCCGGAATGGTCTTTTCAGCCGTGTCCTTCTTGGCGACCTTCTTCTTGGCGACCTTCTTCTTGGCTACTTTCTTCTTGGCTGCCTTCTTCTTGGCCGGCTTTGTCTCTTCGGGCTCGTCGGGAGACTCGGGCATGTCGAGGGGCCGGAAGCTGGCGACGTGCTTCAGCTTTTCCGGATCCATCTTATGCATCTTGGCGTAGTCCAGACGCATCACTTCCCGCTTGCGCTGGTAGGAGGCATGAATCTTCTCGATCACGTCGTCCTCGACCACGCTCATGTGGCTCTTCACCTCGGCATGCATATCCCGCATCATCTTCAGGATGGCAGGACTTTCCACACCGTAGTGTTTGGCGAGCTCGTAAACCCTCAGCTTCCTCGACAAAACGATCAACCTCCGGGCGTCCGAGCGCGAGGCCCGGACAGTGATGGCTTGTCATCTCGGCATTCTACGGCTCGGCGGACACCATCGTCATCTCGACGCCGAGTCGTTGTGGCCGGAGTCGTCATTGACCTCGGCCACGATCTGCATGATTCCCCGGACAAAACCCGTATCCTGAACCGTGACGACCGTCAGATCGTCCCGTCCAAACGCCCGCGACAGTTCGTCGCGGTCCACGAGGTCGTCCAGCAGGTGCCGCTCGCTCACGAGCCGCGCCAACTTCTCCTTCTGGCCGGGACTGGTGTCCCGGGCCAGGATCATGACCGTCGGACGCTTCCGGGCGGCCATCGCCCGAACAGCAGTTGTCCCGACGGCCAGCTTGCCTGCGCGGTGAGCCAGGCCCAACAATCCCAGCAGACGAGCGATCAGTACGGAACGAGATTCGTCGCCCCGCTGTTCGGTCACAGGTCCTTTTCCTGATCGTCGCCCTCTTCGCTCTCTTCGCTCTCTTCGCCGGCGTCTTCAGCGTCAGAATCCCCGTCAGATTCGACTTCGCTCAATTCGGAAACCCGATCTTCGAAACCCTCGAACAGGGCGTCCTGGGCCACCGCTGCGGTCGCTTCAGGAGAGGGATCCTCGATGTCGACATCGTCGTCATCCTCGATGTCGACATCGTCGTCATCCTCGATATCGACAGGATCGCCATCGGGAACATCCTCGCCCAGGCGGCTCTCGTCAAAGAGCGGCTTGACTTCGGCCGCAGCCTGGGCCAATTCCTCGGCCACGGTCGAGTCGATGATCCGCTCGATCTCGTCGAGGGTGGCGTTCGCCGTCATGAACAGGGATTCGGCCGTCTTCGGGCCGATGCCGGGGAGCGCCTCCAGGTCATCCAGGGGCGTGTTGACAAGTATTTCGATGGAATGGATGCCGGCTTCCCGCAGAGTCGCCAGGAGCTTGTCGGTCACGCCGGTCATTTCGTGCAGTTCCATGGAGACTTCCTGGTGCACGCGCTGGCGGATGTGGTACTCGCGGGCCGGCACAAGGTCGATCTTCCACTCGGTCAGCTTGGCGGCGAGGCGGACGTTCTTGCCCTCCTTGCCGATGGCCTTGGACAGCTGGTCGTCGTTGACCACGACGGTGGCTTCTCGGATGTCGTCGTGCAGGATGATCGTGCTGACCTCGGCGGGGCTCAGGGCGCGGCTGATCAACAGCGAAGCCTCGGCGCTCCAGGGCACGATGTCGATCCGCTCACCGGCGAGCTCGCGGGTCACGGCCTGGACCCGTGAGCCCTTCATGCCCACACAGGAGCCGACGGCGTCGACGCGATCGTCGTGGGAGACGACGGCGATCTTGGAGCGAGTGCCCGGTTCGCGTGCCACGGCCTTGATCTCCACGATGCCTTCCTGGATCTCGGGGACTTCCTGAGCGAACAGGATGCGCAGGAACTCGGGATGGCTGCGTGAGAGGATGATCTGGGGACCCTTGGCGTTGTCGAGAACTTCGATGATCAGGGCGCGGATCGTGTTGCCCTGGTGGCATTTCTCGCCGCGGATCTGCTCGCGCCACGGCAGCATGGCCTCGACACGGCCGAGGTTCACCAGGACGTTGCCACGATCGATCTGCTGCACTGTGCCGGTGATGATTTCGTTGACGCGGTCCTTGTAAGTGTCGAAAATGTTGTAGCGCTCGGCTTCGCGCACCTTCTGCACCAGGATCTGCTTGGCGACAAGGATGGCGTTGCGACCGAACTCCTCGAGGGGCAGCTCCCAGCGCAGCTCGTCCCCGATCTGCACATCGTCGCCGAATTCTTCCTGGGCTTCCTCGAGAGTCAGTTCAGCATCCTCGTCCATCAGGTTGTCCACGACGACTTTGACGTGCTCGACGGTCATCATCCCGGTGGTCTCGTCCACACGGGCGTCGATGACAGCTTCAGCTCCGAGTTTCTTGCGGGCCGCGGACTGGAGACCGGCGATCAGGGATTCGATCACGACCTCACGGTTGATGTTCTTTTCCCTCGTGATCATCGCGAGGGCATCGAGGACATTGTAGTCCATACTTCACTCCTGTCGGACCGGGATGACCGGTCTAGTCTTCACCGCGTCGAGCGGCGCGTTCCGTGCGTCGCTCATCTTTTTTGCGCCTCCGGTCCTCCTGGATCAAGGACCTGGGGTCGAATACCGGGTCGAGGTTCGCTTCCCGGATCGTGTCGAAGGGCACCAACCTGATTTCCTTTTCCGCCTCTGTCTCGCCTTCGACCTCGATGGTCAGATCCTGCTCGACGATGGACAGGAGACGTCCCTTCCATTTCCGATTGCGACCGTCCTCGACCACCTTGAGGATGACGTTCTCTCCGACCGCATCCTGAAAATGAGTCGGCGTCCTCAGCGGCCGGCGCACACCGGGCGACGACACCTCGATGACGTAGGCTTCGGAAATCATATCGGCTTCCTCGAGCAAAATGCCGATCGAACGAGAGGACCTGGCACATTGGTCGAGAGTGATGCCGTCCTCGCCGTCGAGGTAGATCCGCACGGTCGAGCGGCCGCCTCCGCGAAAGATGCGAATATCGAGGATCTTGAACCCTTCGGCTTGCACCGAGGGTTCCAGCATCCTGATCATCTTGGCGGCAAACTCGAAACGGTCCACGTCCAGCACCATTGCCCTCTCGGGGCTGTCAGGGCTTCGATCGCCTCGGGCGAACCGTCACCTTACTCCCCGACATGAAAAGAAGTGGACTTGCGCCCACTCCGCAGCGTGCACGGTCGGCACGAACAGAAGTCGAGTCGATAGTACAATCCGGCAACCGGAGACGCAAGGAAAAACGGACCGGCATCTCAGCCCGGCGGACGGCGACAGAGATCCTGAAGAAGTGCTCCGACCTGTCCCAGTCCCCGTGCCGAACATGAAGCGGGCACATCGCCGAGGGTGTGCCAATCATCATCCTGGAAATCGATGAGATCGACGGCAGGGATACCCCGCCTCAGGAACGGCACATGATCGTCGTGCACGGAACGACCAGGCTCAGGGACGAAGACGTCGAGTCCGAGTTGACCTGCCCGTTCGAAGATCATGCGGGTGAAGGCTCCGGCATATCGCAGCGACTGGCCCTCCATGGGAATCGAAACGTCATGATCAGCCACCATATCGACGATCACGACACCCAGGGGCTCTCCCATCGCCAGCGGATTGCCGAAATCCCGGCAGCGGGCCGCCAACCACTCGGAACCGATGCAGAACGTGAGGGGTTCACTCGCCCGGCCCTGGTCCTCACCGTCCAGAAACAGGAGATCCACGCCAATCGCAGGCGGTTCTGCAGCAAGAACTTCCATCAGGTGGAGCAGAACCGCGACACCGCTGGCCCCGTCGTTGGCTCCGAGAATCGGGATGTTCCGTGCCAGGGGGTCGGGATCCTGGTCCGCCACCGCCCTGGTGTCGTAATGGGCCCCGACCCAGAGACGCCGACCGCCCTCCGGCCCGATCGAGACGACGATCTCACCGAGTTCCATCATGACACCGGTCAAGGGACTGACGGCGTCGTGCTCGAGGATCATCCAGTTCAGACCGAGTTCATCGGCCAGATCGGTCACCATGGTGCGCAGGGCGGCGTGTCCCTCGCTGCCAGGAACCCGGGGGCCGAGTTCGCATTGGGCTACAAGCCATTCGAAGGCACGTTCACCCGAGAAATCCCCGGCAGCCGTCGAGCACGGCAGCACGAGGCCCAGGGTGAGAGTCAGCACCAGGAAGTATCGAATCATGGACAATCCACCTCAGAAAGTGAAAGTCGCCTCGACGCCGAGCCCGAAGCGTTGGGTCACCGTATCGGATTCCTTGGTCTTGTCTCGACCATAGTTCACGCGCATGGCTCCCGACAGGTTTCTGGTGATGTTGTAACTGAAACTCGGCGCGATGGACAGGCGCATCGCACCGGTGATGGTATTCGGTTCGCCGGCACGGTCCTGCAGCGGCAGCCAGCGTTCGATCGAATCGTTGCTGAACGTCATGTCGACGGTCATGTTGACCTTCGGAGGATTGCCCGGCTTGTAAAGGCCCAGCTTCGACAAGAGCCTTTCCGCCCCGAAGGTGTGCCGGACCTGGGCGTTGACGGACATGCGGCTGGTCCGGCTCAGGGTAGCGTTGGTTTCGGACTCGTCGTCGGTGAGGTTCAGGTTGAGGGTCGCGCTCAGGCCGCTGCGGAAGTTCATGGTCCACCGCGGGCCGATCTGAACGGTGGTCCTGGGATTGGACTGGATGGCCGTCTCTCCGTTCACCGTGTAATTCTGCTTGTAGGTCAGGTCGAAGTTCGAGGATCTGATGACGGCGTCCTGGCCTCCACCGCCGAGAAACCCAAGCTTTTCAATGCCCGATAACGACAAACCGAGATCGGGCCAGTTCCTGGTGAAATCCCGGGAGGACTGGCCAGCCTGTTGTCGATGGCTCTCGGTTTCGTCGTACTTGACGTCCAGATTGACCCAGCGCGAGAACTTGAATTTTGTCGCCGCCTTCTTGCTGACTCGCTCGCTCTGGTTCCGTCCCACGTAGAGGGAATCCGGTGCTTCGAGATCATGCATGAGGCCAGCGCTGTACCAGAACGAGGATCGGCCGGTAAAGCGGGTATACCCACCATCCTGTTTGCGGGTCCAACTCAGGGAGATGGGTTGGACGCCACGAAGCACATTCATCAGAGGGGATAACGGATTCGGGATGCTGACGCCGCCGCCTTCCTCCGCGGCGACCACCGTGAGGGAATCAGCCTCCGACCCCGTCAGGCGACTCCGCTGGTCCGCTTCGATCTGTCGGGCGAGTTCGACCAGCTGATCTTCCAGCCGCTGACGCTCGCGGTCGTTGATGCCCATGGCGTTGAGCCTATCGTTCAGGGATTGCAGCTCGGGGTCATCCAGGGTGCCGCGCCTCACCTTGTTCTGGATGTCCCTCAGCACTCTCTGTCGCTCGTCGTCCTGGACTTTGATCTTCTTCGGGAAGAGCTGGGACATTTTCTCTCCCAGGGGGAGATTCATCGTCAGATTCCAGTCTCCCGAGTTGCGTATGTTGCTGATGCCGAAGGGATCCCCCTCCTGACGGATGCTCGGCGAGTGGTCGTCCACGAAGGTGCCATTGAAAGTGATGCCGGGCTTGAGGGCCCTGAACTCCTTGAAGAAGGCGGTAACAGGACGGCCGAGCCATGTGTCCGGAAGCCCCAGTCTGGACGGCGGCGTGAAGCGGAGTTGGACCTGCTGATTGAGGATCTTTTCCTGACCAATGTTGAAGCCCATCACCTCTTGAGGGCGGTACAGGTCGCGATCCGATCGGAGGGTCAGGCCGATATCGATCACCGGCAGGGGCTTGGCGTCGATCTTGGCGTTCAGCACGCCGTTCCTGGATTTCTGCACCGGCTGGGAGGCGAACTCCCCGGTCGCCGGCTGCAGGTTGCTCGACTCCCGGAACGTATCGGCGTAGTTCCCCGAAAGCGAGATGTTGGTCGGCAGGGGATTGATCGCCTTGATCACCGGCAAGAAGCCGAACAACGGCAGCCTCCCCAACTGGTTGTTCGGAGGCAGTCGCAGGTCATAGGAGAGGGCGCTCGAAAGATTGTAGCCGTCGGCGCGCAGCAGGGGCGACGAGTTCGTCGAGCGCGAGCCGTTGATGGAGAACTGCCAGGGGTCGAGCATGTAACGCAGCAGGAAGAATGTGGACGGTTGGCGGCGGGCCAGCCGCACCGAAAAGTTTTCCCGCTCGTCGATGGTCATTTCCTCCTGGCGCAGGGCCTCATCCAGGATTTCGATATCGCTGTTGGTGACGTACTTGGGCTTCTTGGTGGTCCTCTGCCGCCCCAGACTGATCGGCATCCGGAATCCCAACAGAGGCACGAAGTCGTCGACCGTGAAGCCTGTCGAGAGCTTCCAGTCCTCGTTGGTGAAACCCTGTCCCGAGGGCTTGTTCAAGCCGTGGAATTCGGCGTCCTGCTTCGCCCAGTCGAGATCGAAATTGATCTGATTGGCCATGTTCACGCGAAGGGCGGCACGTTGGGCCATCCCGATGTCCCGCTTTACCTCGCGGAGTTTCACGTCGTTGAACCAGAAATAGCCGCTGGCGGGATGGGTGCGGTCGGTGTTGCGCACGCCGAAATAGAAACGCTTGACGCGGCGCAGATCGGGATAGCCCACGACCCGGACACGGTAGGGCCGGCCGGTGTGGGCGTCGCGGATCTCGGTGTGGATCCAGCCAGTCTCGGCGTCACGAGGCTCCAGCTTGGCGTTGCTCAGCTCGCCCATGTCCAGCTGCAGTTGGTGCCAACCCGAGCGCACGCCAGGGCTCTCGTCGAAGCGGTAGTTGACCTCGTAGTAGTTCAGCGTATCGGCACCGACCCGGAAGAAGATGTCCATGTCCGCCTGGTCGGGATCCGGGTTGTAGATGTAGTAGGACAGCTTGGAGTAGCGGGTGTAGTCGTCGCCGCGGGGCGAAACGATCCGGCTGACTCGCGCCAGGTGCTGATGCTCCAGGTTCCGGTAGTCGAGCACCAGCGACGACTCTTTTTCCGGGATGTTGTTCAGCACATACAGCTCGAAGGGGGGGTCGTAGTCGGGGTTTTCCTTGTTGTTGACTTCGCCGAGGAAGAACCCCTCGTCCGATCCCCGTTCTGCCGGTTCCAGCAACTGTTCCTGAGGCGCGTCGATCGTCGCCAACTTGCGCACTCCTTCCCGTTCCCAGCGGCTTCCGAGGAACTTGACTTCCGACAGCTGGAGATCGCGCCGGATCTGGCCAGGCTCAGGCGTCTGATCCTCGAACCAGATCCTCATGTGGGTGACCGTAGCCAAGGATGGCGTGGAACCGGCAATGGCAGGAGAGACCGGCAACAGGTCTCCGAGTCGGATGCGGTACTTCCGCCACGCCCTCTGCTCGTCGATGTTGTCGCCGACTTCCGAGGCGGGGAAGTCGCGCAAGACGTCGACCAGGGCAGAGTCAGCCAGGTTGACGCTCAGTGTGTAGTAGCCGTTCTCCTCGTCGAAACGCGTATCGCCGTCAAGGTCCTCGGTATCCTCCCGGAAATTGCCGGCTGTCCCGTTGATGCTCGGGTAAGGATTCGATTCGACGCCGTAGTCCACGTTGTAGCGATCGTATCCGTCCTGATCGCCGCCCAGGCCGATGTCCTCGTTATTCCCCTCGGACTGGGTGAAGATGCCGTCGGGCGTACCATCGACGATGCCGTCCTCGCGGTTGAATTCGCCGTATTCGACACTCCCGAGCTTGTCGCGCCAGTAGAAATCCTCGCTGATGTTGCCGAAATCGAAATGCAGCGTCCCGGTGGGTTCGGCGCCAAGCACATCGTGGCGAAAGTCGTTGACCCAGAACTCGAGAAATTGGGTCTTGGTCAGGTCGACGCCGCTGCGGCTCAGGCCACGCATGATCCCGCCCCAATTCTGGGGGGTCCACGGGGTCTGATCGTTCTCTGTTCGCAGATGCACCTGCAGCACTTGCTGGGTTTCGCGGCCCTCCTGCTCCTTGAGGTCGGGATTCAGGTGCCGGCGCAGGGTGGGCTCCTTGGGCAGGAACCAACGGGTTTCGAGCCGATGAGCAGGATCGAATTCGGTGTCGAGGAGGTACGCCAGGTCGATGTAGTCGGGATGGTCAGCTGTGAGGCCGAGCCCCTGATCATGGACCGGGGCGCTCGCCGAATTCCATGAGAGTCGACTGATGGGCATGAGATCCGACGAGTCGACGCCCTCGAAATCTTCCACGTGGGCATCGTCGAAGGTGTTCGGGTTGGGCATGCTGACGGCCATTTCACCGCTCAGCTGTACGGTGCTCTCCCGGTCCGAATCGCGGCGACTCAGCAGGTTGGCGAAGCTGGTCAGGAACTCGGGCTTGAACTGGAATTGGCCGTTCACGTTGCCGACCAGCGTGCGGCTCGGCTCCTCGCCCAGCTTGGCCTTCTGCCCCACGACCTGGTTCGATTCCCAGAGCAGAGTCGTCGACAGTCGGCTCTCCCGGCTGAGCTCGTAGCCCAGATTCATGCCGAGCAGAGACGAGTTGCCGCCACCGATGAACGGAGCGTACTGGTAGTTCACTCCGATGTTTGAATCGGCGGACAGCCTCGCAGCGGCGTCTCCCTTGAGGGTGATTTCCCCGAAGGTGTAATCGATCGAATAGTCCACGTCACGCACCAGCGTGCTGCCGTCGAGGGTCACCGACTCGGAACCTTCCTCGATGTTGCTCACGCCGAGATTGAACGAACTGCTGGCCGCCGCGTGCTTCACCACGAAGCGGAACTTGTCGTTGTTCAGGCTGATGTCGGTCTGCGAGTTCGTGGGCTCGTAGAGCTTGGGCATGAGGTTGTTCTGCAGATCGGAACCGACGAAAGTAAAGCCGGCCGGAGCTATGGCTTCGTACTCGGCCCCGGTCGAAGCGAAGGGATGGGGGAAATCGAGCGGGAACTTCAGGATGCCGCGGGCGAAATCGAAGATCACGGCGTCGTGAAAATCGGCCAGACCGTCGGCACCCTGCTCTCCCTGCTGGTTCTCCCGATCGAGTCCGAAGACCTGGAACCACTCGATCCCGACCAGCTCGCCGTTCACCTCGGCCTGCTGATCGGTCACCAGGTTCGGGAACTGGCTCTGGACGTTGTACTCCAGGCTGAACTGGAAAGTCGACTGATCGATGTTCGTGCCACCGAGGGGATAGATGTTCCGCAGCACGTACTGCCATGTGTGGGGATTGGCTCCGGGGTTGGTCGTCTTGAGCAGCTTCATGCGGTAGAAGAGGGCATCATCCCCGGACTCGAGCCGGACACGGTCGGCCTCGTCCTGACCCGGGTAATCGCCCACCTTGTAGACCAGATTGCCGTCGGCGTCGACCACGCGGTAGATCACTGCGAGCAGGTCGTTCCAGTCGTACTCCCGCTTGAGATCGATGGCCACGACGTTCTCCTCGACGTCGGTCAGAAGTTCGTACTCCACCTGCCGCCACCACTCGCCCTCCTCCATCCCCGCGGGCTGATTGGCGATGGCCTCGGCGAGGAAGGCGTCGGTCCAACGTCCAGTGGAGTCCGGAATGGCGACGATGTTGCGCACGTCGTTCTCGCCGGGCCGGATCGAGCCCATGAATCGGAAGACCTGGATCGAGTTGAGATCGATCTTCTCGGTGCCCGTGTAAGCGGCTCGTCCCGGGACGTCGGGCGTCTCGAACCAGCCGGCCACCGCCTGGATCACAGGCAGGTCCAGGCGAAAGAACCTGTTGTTCAGGTAGCGGTTGGCTGCGATTTCGTGAACGCCGACCGTCCCGCCGCTGGAATTGAAGGACTGGGAGGAGGTCTCCGCCTTTTGCTTCGAGGCCACAACCGTGAATTCGGCGCGCCCGAGCTGGCCGGTTACCTTCAAGCCGAAGAGCCCCGATTTGTTCGAGCTGTAGCCAAGCAGCTGACTGCCCGGCAGGGTAAGGCCCACATCGCCGGACTCGATGGTCTGGATGATCTCGTCCTCGGAGCCTTCATAGTACAAACGGATCTTGGTCGCCTCGGGACCGATGGCCTCGCTGTTGTGATCCACCTCGATGTGGATCTTCTCGCCGATCTGTCCCGACAGGTTGATCTGCAGGTTCTGCTCCATGTCCAGGGACGGGAACAGGCTCTGGCTCGTGCGACGCTCGTTGGCCACGAACTTGTTGCTCTTGGTGGACTCGCCGCCGATGGAGATGTGCTCACGACCCGAGATCCGGATGTTGGTTTTTTCGCCCCGACCGATGATGCGCTCAAGAGTCCTAGGCAGTTTGATCGGAATCGTAAGGTTGATTAAAGTGGCATCGCCATCTCGGCCTGCGCCACTCCTGGCCACATCGAGGGAGGACTCCCAGCTCAGGATGTTGGCCACCTTCAGGCGGCGGTTGCGGGACACCTCGACATCGTCGATGAAAAGGTCCAGGACGTTGGAGTCGACGTTGCGAGGAGGATAATAGATGAACCCGCCGGGAAGGGGCCGTGGCCTCTGGTAGAGGAAAAACCAGCTGGGATAACGGAACGTCGTCTCGATGCCGAGCATGCCGTTGATTTCGACGTCGACGTCCTCCCGGACCATGTCCACGTTGATCCGGTCCATGATGAGCTTGTGAAACCTGGTGTCGATGGTCGGCAGGCTGTCGCCGCGAACGGGATCCGAGCCGAGTTCCAGGAGCCGGGCCCGGATCACGAGACGGTCGATGCCGAGCAGACGCGGATCCTGGGTGTTCAGCAGGAGCGGATCGAGACCCGGCAGGATCAGGGCGTCGCGCCCCGGTTCGGCCTGAAGCGTTCCGGCGAGGATCAAGAGCAACCCAAACACCGTCACCATCATCGGCTGACGGGAACGGGAACCAGATGCTCGCCCGGGACATTTCCTCAAGGACGGTCTCCCACCCGACGAACACTGGAGAACGTTCGCCGAACCTTGTTGAGAACTGGACCAGAGGCCGGCAGAAGACTACACTGCCGCGTCGACGAGGGTTCCCCGTCCACGAAAGGAGTCAGGCTGCCCACGCCAGAAGACAGCGGGGCGGCTGACCGAATCCATGTCATTGTTGAATCGACACCTGCTGCACGCGACCTCCGGACCGTTCCTGTTCGGCTTCTTCGTCGCGACATTCGTGCTGATCATCGACATCCTCTATCGGTTTGTCGAGCTTTTCGTCAGCAAGGGAGTGCCGTTCACGATGGCCCTGGAGGTCCTGTTCCTCAGCCTCGGCCATACGTTTGCATTATCCGTACCAATGGCGGTGCTGATTGGGGTTTTGATGGGTATCGGCCAGTTGGCCGCCGACAGCGAGATCACCGCGATGAAGGCCAGCGGCGTCGGTCTGGCGAAAATCCTGAAGCCGCTGCTCGGCGGAGCCCTGCTGATCACCTTGTCGATGACGGCCTATAACCACTACATTTTTCCGCACTCGAATCATCGTCTGGCCAATCTGCTCTACGATATCCACCACACGCGCCCCATGATGGAGATACGGGAGCAGATGTTCACGGAGATCACGCCGGAATTCACGATTTTCGTCGAAACCAAGGACGACATCACCAACGAGATCACCGGCGTCATCATCCTGCAGCGCGAGGACCCGACAGCCAAGGCGCCGACGATGACCACCGCCGAGCGGGGTCGCATCGTTCCCATGCACAGCATCGACGCCCTGAAGATCGAACTCGAGGACGGCGAGATCCACGAATTGCCCGACGCCGACGACCTGACCCGCTACAACATCACCCGCTTTCAGCGTCACATCATTCTCAAGAAGAACGTCAAGCGGGATTTTCAGGATTCGCAAAGGACCTCCCGCGGGGATCGGGAAATGGACCTGACCCAGCTGTTGGCTGCCGCCCGGGAACAACGCGCCAACCGCGACAACGCCATGAGCGCCAACTTGAAAACGGCCAGAGAGCTGGCTGAGCGCCAGTGGACCCTTCTCTCTCCCCCTGGCCGCCTCGACCGGATCACGCGACCCGGCCGCACAACCGGCAGCATCCCGGTCAACGAGCGGCGCACCATGCTGAGATCCACCCGCCACGAGGTTGAACGGGTCTCCCGCAGCAACGGTTTCCAGCGCAACGTCCTGCTCAACTACGAGAAGCGCGAGAACGCCTACATGGTGGAATTCCACAAGAAGTTCGCGATTCCGTTCGCCTGCATGGTGTTCGTCCTGCTCGGCCTGCCGATGGCCGTGACCACCGCTCGCAGCGGCAAGGGCGTGTCGATGGGCGTGGCTTTGGGCGTCTATCTCGTCTACTACCTGTTCCTGGTAGGTGGCGAGAAAATGGCCGATCGTGGCCGACTCGATCCGGCTCTGGCCATGTGGATGGCCAACATCGTCCTGACGATCGTCGGCGTCCTGGTGTTCACCCGCACGGTCCGGGAAGGCTCTCTTCTGCCGGCACGCTGGCTGCCCGCGCCCCGGCAACAAGACCAGAAGATCAACCGGGACACGACGCCGTGAAGCTGACCGATCGCACTCTCCTGCGCCAATTCCTGCGCATCCTGATCTTCACGCTGCTCGGAGCATTGGCGCTGTTCACCCTGATCCACCTGTTTGACCACATCGATCAGTTCGTGGACAACGGCGCCTCGGCGGGGTTGATGCTGCGCTACTACCTGAATTTCGCGCCGGCCAACATCGACATCGTGCTGCCGATCGCCATGCTCATGGCTACGCTGTTCTCCATCGGTTCGATGGCCCGTTACAACGAGTTGTCGGCATTGTTCGCATCCGGACGCTCGCTCATGCAGGTGACCCGATCCCTCCAGGTTGCCGCCCTGCTGACCGCCCTATTCTCTCTCGCATGGTCTGAATACGTCTTGCCACGGACCAACGCCGAGGCCGAACGCATCTGGGAGGTCGAGCTCTACGGCAACACCGACCGTCTCAAGCCCACCAACAACATCGCGGTCAACGGCAGGGACGGACGCCTCTACCACGCCAAGACGTGGATTCCGGAGCGGAGCACCATTCGTGGCCTGAGGGTGCTGGACTTCGACAACGCCAGGGTTCGGGAGCGATGGGACGCCGATCGTGCCACCTGGGACGGATCCCAGTGGATCCTGGAAAACGGCTCTCACCGCGTCTTCGGTGACGATGGCGACCGGGTCTCGCCATTCGTGTCACTCGACTCGGGGCTCGACGGCACAACCCCACGTTCCTTCGGCGACGCCAACATCCGCCCCGAAGAAATGAACATCGGGCAGCTGGACGAGTACATCGAACTGCTTCGGCTCAGCGGCAACGACGCCACCGCCTACCGGGTGGACCTTCATTTCAAGCTGGCGTTTCCGTTCGTTCATCTGATCGTGGTCTTCCTGGGGATCATGCTCGCCTCGGGCCCTCGGAAGACGACCGTGGCGTCCGGATTCGGCTGGACGATCCTGATCAGTTTCGGCTATTACCTGGCCATCAATTTCGGGCGAGCCCTGGGTCAGGCGGGAACCCTCGACCCCGTGATCGCCGCCTGGGCCGGCAATACCGTTTTCGGGTTGGCGGGATTGCTCCTCTTTCTCCGCATTCGCCGGTGATCTTCGGGGCGGCGAGGGCTTTTCACTGGACTCCTTGCCTTGCCTCCCCTAGCTTTTTACTTTGATGTGACCAATGTCGACCATCGCGGCCCGTCCGCGCATCCGATCTTCCTGTTCCCGACGGAGTTTCGATCATGTCCATCCGCCAATGCCTGATATTTCTCGCGATTCCCTCGGTGCTGTTCGTCGTGGTGACGGGTTGCGGCGACTCGACCGACCTGGCACCGGTCCTGACCCGCGTCGAGGCCAACATCTCCTGCGGCTACGTCCCCATGGACGTCCAGTTCGTGGCGATCGCCTCGGGAGGTGATCCCGTGACCGATCCAACCGGCGGCAATGCGTACCTGGATTATGACTGGGATTTCGGTGACGGCACCAGAGGCAGCGGTTCGGTCACGACCCACCGTTTCCTGACTCCCGATATCTACGACGTCACCATCGCGGTCAAGGACGATGACGGTGATTCGGTCACCGAGACACTGACGATCGAGGTTCGCGCGGACTCGATGATCGTGACCACATCCCCCGATACGGTCGTGGTCGCCTCCCTCGCCAGATTCGCGACACCAACCCTGGGTGCAAGCAACAGCAGCGTCGCCGCCGATGCGATCGGGGGTCTGTCGATCAACGAGGTCCTGATCTTCAACGACAGCATCATCCGGGACTCGAGTTTGAACTTCAAACCCGTCCTGGAGATCTTCAACAGTTCCTCGGTCAGCATCTCCCTGGATCCCTACGCCTTGGCCATCGACCTCATCGACCCCAGCCGGCGTTACGAATTCGGTTCGGTCCCTGTCGTCCTGCCCGGCGAGTATCAGTTGGTCTGGCTCGACGGCACAGCCCTGAACACCGACCAGCCACATACGAACTTCAACATACTTTCCGGCTTTGAAGGCGAGCCCGCCGACTGGGACGGTACGATCTACCTCCTGAGGAACAATGTGCCCGTCGACTCCATCAACCTGGGGCCCCAGCTGAGGGACGTCTCCTTCGGCCGCACAGAAGACGGTTCGGTTGAAGGCACGGTGATGCTGAAGGTATCGGCCGACATCTGCGGCTTCGACACCCAGATCGGTGACTATACCCGCTTCGATTTCCTCTGGAGCCTCGACGACACGCGCAGCACGGCCTACACCGGTCGTCAGCCCCTGCACATGTTCACCACCGACGACATCGGTGAGCGGCAGGTGACGATCCGCGTGTTCGACACCTACTCCAGCGTTTATCGTACCGCAACCGTGAATGTGACCGTGCAGTAGCTGCATCTGGTTGGGACTCAGTCCCAGCAGGATTCAATGAAAGAGGCGAAGCCTGCCGGCTTCGCCTCTTTTTCGATTGGCAATGCGACGCCGGGATCAGACGGCGCTCGCCAGGGCGTCAGCCCGGTCGGTCGCCTCCCAGGTGAACAGCACGTCCTCACGACCGAAGTGACCGTAGGAAGCGGTTGCCCGGTAGATGGGCCGACGCAGATCCAGGTCGTTGATGATCCCCTTGGGCGTCAGGTCGAAGACCCTGCGGACTGCGGCGGTGATCGCCTGATCATCGGCCCGGCCGGTCCCATGGGTGTCGATCATGACCGACACGGGCTCGGCGACGCCGATGGCGTAGGCCAACTGCACCATGCAACGATCGGCCAGATCGGCGGCCAGCACGTTCTTGGCCACCCAGCGGGCCGCGTAGCAGGCGCTGCGGTCGACTTTGGTAGGATCCTTGCCCGAGAAGGCCCCGCCGCCGTGAGGAGCGCTGCCGCCGTAGGTATCCACGATGATCTTGCGGCCGGTGAGACCGCAATCACCCTGTGGGCCGCCAATGACGAACTTGCCCGTGGGGTTGATGTGAAGCTTGGCATCGCTCCAGTCCAATCCCGCCCGGTCCAGGACCGGGCGGATGACCTCGGCGATGATGGCGTCGCGAATCTGATCCTCGACACCCGGGTCGTGCTGGGTGGAAATAACCACGGCATTGATGCGGACCGGTTTGTCGCCCTCGTATTCGACCGTCACTTGGCTCTTGCCGTCGGGACGAACCCAGGGCAGGGTGCCGTCCTTGCGCACAGCGGCCAGACGTTGGGTCAGGAGGTGGGAAAGGGTGATCGGCAGGGGCATCAGCACGCTGGTTTCCCGGCAGGCGTATCCGAACATGAGTCCCTGGTCCCCGGCACCCTGGGCATGATCCGAAGATTCGTCGACACCCATCGCGATGTCGCTCGACTGTTCGTCGATGGAAGAAAGTACAGCGCAGGTCTCGTAGTCGAATCCATAGGCGGCGTCGGTGTAGCCGATATCGCGAATGGTGGCTCGCACCAGCTTGGGAATATCGACATAAGTCGTCGTGCTGATTTCACCGGCGACGATGGCCATGCCGGTGGTGACCATGGTCTCGCAAGCCACACGGCCCTGTGGGTCCTCGGCCATGATCGCGTCGAGGACGCAGTCGGAAATCTGGTCGGCGACCTTGTCGGGATGCCCCTCGGTCACGGACTCGCTGGTGAAGAGATGCCTCTCGGCCATTCGATCCTCCTTCCCCTACCGCAAACATGTCTGTCGAGCGGCGGAGAATGTCTCAAGTCGGGAGGGGGGTTCACCCTCCGGTCCATGATCGCTACCACGATCGGATTAATCTTCGCCCACGATACACACTCAGCATCCGTTCCACCAGTGTTCAGGCACGATCATCCTGATGCCGGCGGCGCTTCCGTTCAGTCAGATAATCGGCCAGGAGCCGATCGGCGGCAGTACCAGAGTCACAGTCGAGCAGCCGGTCGACCAGATCGCGTGCTTCGGCCGCGGTCGTCCAACGGATGACCTGCTTGATCTTGGGAATCTGGGCGGCGTGCACACTGAGCTCGTCCAGGCCCAGGCCCAGCAGGACTTCGGCGTACCGGGTCTCCGACGCCATCTCGCCGCACATGCCGACGCGGATACCGGCGGCATGGGCCATCTGGACGATTCCATCGAGCAACCGCAGAACCGCCGGGTGAAGAGGTTGATAGAGGTAGGCCACCTGGGGATTCAGACGATCCATGGCCAGGGCATACTGGATCAGGTCGTTGGTTCCGATACTGAAGAAATCGCATTCCCGGGCCAGGAGGTCACAGGAAACGGCTGCCGAGGGAGTCTCGATCATGATGCCGATCTCGATGGCAGGATCGTGAGGCACGCCTTCGTCCGCCAGTTCGGCGCAGCACTCCCGACAGAGCACGCGGGCTTCGCGCAGCTCCTCCACCCCGGTGATCATCGGGAACATCATGCGGGACGGTCCGTGAACCGACGCCCTGTAGATGGCTCGCACCTGCGATTTGAAAAGAAGCCGGTTGGCGAGCAGGAACCGGATCCCGCGCCATCCCAGGAAGGGGTTTGATTCCTTCCGTCCCCCCAGGTAGCGCATCACCTTGTCGCCGCCCACGTCGAGGGTCCGGAACAGGACCGGCTTCCCCTGCATCCGCTCGAGAATCCCACTATAGATGACGTATTGTTCCTGCTCCGACGGGATCGTGCCATGCTGGAAATAGAGATACTCGGTCCGGAGCAGGCCGATGCCTTCGGCGCCGGCGCGGAGGGCCATGCCGATTTCGACCGGCAGCTCGATGTTGGCCGTCAGTTCGACACGGCGGCCATCGAGGGATACGGCCGGCTGAGTGAGCAGCGGCTGGAACTTTTCGTTGATCGAACGCTGTCGCTGGTTCAACTGCCGGAACCTGGCCACCGTTTCGCTGTCGGGCTCGACGATCACGATTCCCGTATCACCGTCCACGGCGATCAGGGTTCCAGGACGCAGGGCCTGGATCTCGCTTCCGATTCCCACAACCGCCGGCACGCCGAGGGATCGGGACAGGATAGCCACATGGCTGGTCCTGCTGCCGCGGGCGAGGACGAAGGCCTGAACATGTTCGGTGCCGAGAGCGGCCGTTTCCGATGGGGTGAGATCCAGAGCCGCGACGATACAGGCTTCTGCAGGAGCCACCAGATCGTCGTCGCTGCGCCCGGCCAATCTGCGCAGGAGCCGTTCCTCGACGTCCCGCAGGTCGAGCAGGCGCTCGCGGAAGTAGTCACTCTCGAGTCCCGTGAACTGGCTGGCGATTTCACTGCAGGCCTGATGCACTGCCGTCGCGGCGTCGACAAGACGCTCCTTGATGATCGATTCGGTGCGATCGACAAGAAGGACATCTTCGAGGATCAGGAGTTGGCTTTCGAGAATGGCGACGTCTCCGCCATCCAGATCCCGGCCGAGTCGCTCCACGAGCGAAGCGATCTCCTCGCGGGCCAGGGCGAGAGTCGCTCGAAAACGTTCGATCTCGTCCGGCCAGGCATCGGGAGCCAACACCTTGATTTCAGGACGGAATTCCTCGCGCTCCACGAGGTGCAGACGCGCCACGGCATGTCCTGGGGAAGCTGGAATGCCGACATAAGTCTTCACGATCAGTGTCCAGTCTTCTCCGGAGACGCCAATTCGATTTCGATCAGATGGACCAGGGCCAGGCTTGCCGCCGACTCGTCAGGCCCGTCGATTTCCAATTCGACGACGCTGCCGTGATCCGCGGCCAGACTGGCCAACCCCATGATGCTCTTGGCATTGGCCACCCTGCCGTTGAAGCGTACAGTCATCTCTGCCGAAAACGTCTTGGCCAGTTTCACGATGCGTCCAGCGGCGCGAAGATGAAATCCGACGGGATCGGACACGGTCGCTGTCGTTTTCTTCACGAAAGTCCTCATTTCTTTCCTCATCGATCGATCCGTCTGCGCTGCTGACAGCAGTGACAGGGGCCGACCCAGGAGGTCCGCAATCTACAGGTAGCTCAGAGCCAGAGCAAGAGGTACAAGCAACAGGACCATGGATTCGCCCGGAAGACGCCGCCGAGCCCAGAGGGCCAAACCGGCGGTGAGCACCAGCCCGAGAGCGGCGCCACGACCTTCTTCCAGCGCCACCAGACGACCAGCCCCAGCCACCATCCAGGCCGCCAGGACGCCGGTCAGAACTGCTCCCACGCGCTTGAGCAGATGGATCAACTGGTGCCAGCGCGGTGAGGTCAGCAGATCGACGATATCGATCCCCAGACGATACCCGAGGTCGATCGCCCGATAACGAAAGATCAACTGGCCGACCGTGAACAACAGCACCGGAGCCAGGACTCCGGCTGGTTTGCCCATCAAGGCGAACAGGATCCCGATCATCAGCACCGTCGGCTGAAGCCCCAACCAGAACAACTGGTCTCCGAGGGATGCGAGGGCCCGTCCGAGGGTTTCCTTGAACAGAATGACCCGTTCAGGGCTCATGCCGCTGCCGCTTCGTCGTTCTTCTTCGAGCCGGATCAATCCGCCGATCAGGAAATTCGCCAGATAGGGATTCGTGTTGAAATACCCGAAATGGCTCCGGCAGAACCTGCGAACCTCGCCCTTGCCCATACCCTGGGAACGCATCCAGGGCATCAGGGCGGACAACAAACCTATGTTCTGCATTCGACGCGGATTCCAGGACGCCTGCAGTGCCAGGGAGCGCAGGAAAATGGCACCCGAGGTCCGACATCGACGTTGGGGCGAGGCTTCCGCGCTCATGTCGCCCCCCCCTTCCAGGCAACCATCCAGAACAGGAACAGGGTCAAGAGGAACGAACTGAGCAGCCAGCGTATGCCCGCTCGGCTCCCGAAAAGTTCCACCAGCGCTCCGAGCCCGATCGCCGGGGTCAACCAGGGCAGGAGCCCCAACCCCAGCCTCATGCGGTCCGGCAGATCTCCGTATCCGGGCTGCCAGATCAACATCGTCAGTCCGAACATGACTACTGATGTGACCGCACCCCGCATTCCGGTCACCAGGAGACTGCTCATCTGGACCCGATCGAGAGGCCTCGTGCCGCCGGGCCGCAGGAGTCGCAGGGTTCGTGTGCCCCAGTGCACGTGCCAGGTCCGTTCGAGCCGCACCAGACTGTGGCTGGCCAGACTCCCCAGAGCGACCAGGATCAAGAGCCAGCCCACGCGTCCGGCGCCGGGTCCTGTCTGCAGCAGTTCACCGCCCAGGGCTTCCTCGAGAAAGCCCGTCACGACAGCCGCCGCGACCACCCCCACCACCGGAGAGGCCTTGTCCCCGAGGAACGTCTGTCCCACTGGCAGATTGCCCAGCGTGACGAATTGGAACGGCAAGCCGATCAACATTCCCACCGCGGGATCTCCGAGCAGCCAGGCGGTCATCGTGGCCGCCGGCAGGGGTTGCGCCAGCCAGGTCTGGCCCAAGGCCGTCTCGTCCAGGCTGAGCCAGGCACCCAGCAGGGCGACGACAACCAGTGCCTGGCCTGACCAGAAAGTGATGGAGGACGGATCCCACCAGGCCTCGCTCACAACCTTGACTCCAGGGTGTTCAGGGCCTCAGCTCCAATAACGATATCGCGGGAACCCGGCACGGTTTGAGCGACCAGACGACACCCTGCCTCAAGCAGGGAGCGCAGTTTGTCCAGATCCCCCTGGTCGAGCCAGACGAATTCGTGGAGTTCAGCCTTGCCTTTGACGAAATGCATGCCGCCGACGTTCACTACCGGCAGACTCACACCGGCCCGAACCAGGTCGAGCATGTCGGCGGGACTGGAGGTCAGCAGGATGGTCCGACTTCCGCCTTCGACCATCAGCAGCTTCGCGGCTTCAGCACGGTCGCAGACAATCACGCTGATGCTCGGTGGCACCGTACTCGCGTAGACCTTGCCCTGCCAGGGGTCGGCCGAAACGTCGTCGTTGCACAACAGGATGCACTCCGGCTCAAGATGACGACTCCAACCCACGGTCACCTGACCGTGAATCAACCGGTCGTCGATACGCGCCAGCAGGACCGACACTTCAGTCCTCCCCACTCATATGGGGCAGGATGGCGATGGCCTGGCGGCCCTTTTCCACCAGTCGACGGGTCAGTTCCTCGATGGGCAGGGATTCACGCCAAGTGGTGAAGTCGAGGAGCATGGCGAGATTGACGCCACTCAGAACGCGCACAGGACGCTTTCTGTTGGCGATCAGACGACAAGCCACAGCACAGCTGCCAGCCATGTCGTCGACGAACAGGACAGCTCCATCGGTCGGCCCACTGAGATGAGCATCGCACCAGTCCGAAACCTCCTCGGCCAGCACCTGGGCTGATTTGGCGGTGTTCGTCATCGCTTCGAGCCCCTGTCCGGGCCCGAGAATCGACTCGACGACCGCCAGCAACTCACGGGCCACGCCACCGTGGGTGACGACCAGAGCATGAATCATGGAATCCTCACTCGTTGTCGTGACGCAGGTACCCGTGCAGCTTGTCGCCGCTGCGCAGTGTATCCATGATGCGTCGATTCAAATCCTGGGCAGCGTCGATGCCGTAGATCTTGAGCATGAAGTCGAGAGCGATGACCTCGGCGATCACGGTGATGTTCTTGCCTGGAAAGATCGGCACTTCGATTCGGGGAATCATCACGCCGAGATAATCGGCGTAGACGCGGTCGAGACCCATGCGTTCGTAGTCGGCCCCGTCGTCCCACTGCTGCAGGTTGACCTCGACTTCGATCCGCTTCTGCATGCGGATGCCCCGAATGCCGAACACGGCCTGGACATCGATCACTCCGACCCCGCGGATCTCGATGCTGTGCTGCAGGACGTCGCGAAACGTTCCAATCACGACGTCATCAGCCACGCGGCGCAGCTCGACGATGTCGTCCGCGACCAGACGGTGCCCCCGCTCGACGAGGTCGAGGGCCGTCTCGCTCTTGCCGATGCCACTGTCGCCGGTAAACAGGAGACCGACACCGTAGACATCGACCAGCGAGGCGTGGACTTCGTCCTGGGGCGCGAATTCATTGCCGAGATAATCACTCAGGGTCCTGATGAAATCCTCGGTCGTCATGGCTGTTCGGAATATGGGAATGGAGCGTCGCTCAGCCAGGTCGAGGAAAGGCCCCGGCATCTCCTGGTCGCAGCTGACGAACAGGGCGGGGGCCTGCAGTTCCTGCATCCTGCCGAGCGCCGCATCCTGGTCCATCGGTGACAGCCCGGTCAAGTACGACACTTCCGACTCCCCTAGCACCTGGAGGCGCCCTGGCAGGAAATTTTCCATGTAGCCCATCAGGGTCATGCCGGGACGGTGCACGTCCGGAGCGACGATAATGATGTCGTCTTCGGGAATCGTCGTGAGGTTTTCGAGGCCGAGACGGTCCCTGAGATCAAGCCAGACCCGTGCGACCGTCACCACGGAGCGCGGTGGCACCCTACGCCTCCGGAATCATCAGGCCGAACTCGCCGTCGTCCTTGCGGTAGAGGACATTGACATCGCCCGACTCGAGGTTTCGGAAGACGTAGAAAGGATTGCTGGAGTCCCGGTAGGATTCCTGGGCCTGGCTGACGGTCAGGTCCCGGAGTTCGAATCCCGCATCGACCAGCGCGGAACCGGTATTGTCGAGCAGATTGCCGGGCTCCCCTCCCATGATGGTGCCGAGCCCTCCATCCAAACCACGTCCACGGTGATCCTTGAGCTTATCCTTGAGCCGCCTCAACTGGCGCTCGACGCTCTCGATCGCGAGGCCGGCTGCCCCGTCAGGCTCCACATGTTCGACCTTGGCATGGCAGGAGTTCTGCTTGAGGTTCATGGTCAGGTCACCGACGAACCGACCGCCTTCGAAGGTCAGGGTCAAACGCGTGTTCAGAGGATCGCCCGGGCTGTAACGCTTCAGGTTTTCCAGCTTCTCGACGATCTTGTCCTTGATGTCTTCGGCCAGGGTGAAATGTCGGCTATGAATCTCGATCTGCATGGAAACCTCCTGTGCTTGGCGTTGCTAGAACCGTTTGCGCATCCGGGCGTTGAGTATACCCATCTGCTCCCGGTATTTCGCTACTGTCCGCCGTGCGATCTTCAGACCGCTTACGGACAGCAGGTCCACGATTTTCTTGTCAGAGAGAGGGCGGGCGGTGTCTTCGCCCGAGACGATCTCAAGGATCATCTCCTTGACCGCCTTGGCGGCCACCTCTTCACCCTCATCGGTGTCGAGGCCGGCACTGAAAAAGTACTTCAGCGGGAAGACGCCGCGGGGCGTCTGGCAATACTTGCTCTTGGTCACACGCGAGACCGTACTCTCATGCATCCCGATGGTGCTGGCAATCTGTTGCAGGGTCAAGGGGCGAAGAGCGATGGCACCGAGCTCGAAGAAATCCCTCTGCTCCCTCACGATCGATTCCATTACCTTGATCATCGTCCGCCGCCGCTGCTCGATGGTCTTGATGATCCATGTGGCGTAACGCCGCTTCTCGTCGATGAACTGGACCGTGTCGGTGTCGCCGCCGGTCTTGCCGGCGGTCACGGCATCATAGGCGCTGCTGACCTGAAGACGCGGCAGATTGCCGTCGTTGAGATAGCACACATAGCCGTCGTCCACCTTCTCCACGATGATGTCGGGAGTGATGTAGGCCGAACCGTCTGTGCTTGAACTCATGCCGGGCTTCGGATCGAGTTCGCCGATGCTTTCGGCGATGTCCTGGACCTCGCGGGGCGTGATGTTCATCGCCCGGGCGATGTCCGCGAAGCGGCGATTCTTGAGATCCTCGAAATGCTGAAGGATGACCTCGGCCTCAAGACCGTTCTCCCTCCCCTGGGCCTTCAGTTGCAGCAGCAGGCATTCCTTGATGTCGCGAGCGCCGATCCCCGGCGGGTCGAAACCCTGGATCACCTTCAGGACCGCCTCGACGACCTCCAGGTCCACCTCGAAGAATCCGGCGACTTCATCGAGCGTGCTCACCAGGTAGCCGCTGTCGTTCATCGAACCGATCAGGTACTCGCCGATCTGCTGATCGAGCTGGCTGTCGAGGGCGAGAACGACTTGATCAAGGAGTTCCTGCTGACCGGTCTGCCTGGCCACCATGGGACGCTCGAGGCGATCCTCATCTTCGTGCTCGCGCTCGAAGGTACCGTCCTTGAATCCGTCCTTGAAGTACTCGTCCCAGTCGATGTCCGAAGATTCCTCAGCCCCATCCTCGCGGGAAAGTTCCTCGTCGGTTTCGTCCTGATCCTGCTCGGATTCGATGGGCTCGTCGTCCTCGGAAATGTCGATTTCCTCGAGCAACGGATTCATCTGGAGTTCCTGACGCAGGACCTGCTCCAGTTCCAGGGTGGGAATCTGCAGGAGTTTCAACGCCTGTTGCAGGCGTTGGGTCATGACCAACTGCTGTTTCTGGTACAGGCCCTGGTGGAGTCTCAGTTTCAGATCCATCTTGTCGCATCCATCAGAGTTTGAATCCTTCGCCCAGGTAGATCTCCTGAGCCTTGGTGTTTTCGACTATCTCCTGGGACGTTCCGGAGAGTTCGATCCGCCCCTCGAACATGATGTAGGCCCGGTCGGTGATCGACAGCGTCTCTCGCACGTTGTGATCGGTAATCAGGATACCCAGCCCTCGTTCCTTCAAACGAGCCACGCTCTTCTGGAGATCCTGCACGGCGATCGGGTCGATGCCGGCGAACGGTTCGTCCAGCAGCATGAACCGGGGCTCGGTCACTAGGGCCCGGGCGATTTCCACCCGACGCCGTTCCCCGCCGGAGAGTTCGTAGCCGCGGCTCTTGCGGATGTGATCGATCCGCATCTCGTCGAGCAACGATTCGAGACGTTCCCGTCTTTCGCTTCCCGGAATCCGGAGCGTCTCGAGGATGGCCATGACATTGTCTTCGACCGTCATACTGCGAAAGATAGAAGATTCCTGAGGCAGGTAACCGATTCCCAGACGGGCACGCTTGTACATGGGAAGACGGGTGATGTCCTTGTCGGCCATGGTGACGCGGCCCTTGTCGGCCTGGATGAAGCCCACGATGATGTAGAACGTCGTCGTCTTGCCGGCGCCATTGGGTCCGAGCAGGCCGGTGACCTCTCCGCTGCGGAATTCGAGGTCCACGCCGTCCACGACCGCCCGGCCACGGTAGACCTTCCGCAGGCCGCTTGCGCACAGCGAGGTCTCGTTCACTCCGGCGATGCCGTTCATTCATCCTCCTCTGCGGCCTCGACGACTTCCGCCTTGACCTCGCTCTTCAATTCGAAGGAGCCGAGATCGGGAGTGGCTTCCATCCCGATGCCGGTCATCACGTCACGCCGGTGGGTGAATCGATTGAAGACATCATTCGAGATCAATCCCGTTCCGTCGTCGTAGTTCAACTCCTGGGTCTCGAGTCGGCGTCCGTCACGGGTGACGACAACGACATCGCCCCAGGCGAACAAATCCAGTGTCTTCAAGTTAGCTCGACCGCGCCGGGATGTCAGCGTCGAATGGAGTGTGTCGGCCTTGTAGAAATCCATAAGCACGCCGTGCAGCTGGGCGTCGTCCACATCCTGCCAGCGTTCCATGCGCTCGCTCCTGAGCACCCAGCTGCGGGTGCCATCCTTGCTGTCGGTCACGACTGAGTCGAAGAGCACCTGGTCGGGCGGCGACTCCTCACTGACCGGTGGGTTTTCAGCCACGTCCTCGAGATCCGCGCATCCCCATAACAGCGTGCAGGCGATCAGGACCAAACCCGGCAGGAGTGTGCGTCGTGCGTCCAACTGTTTCATCTCATTTCGGTTCGGGTCGTTCATCGGGCCATCGTCGGTGGAACCACACCCACTCGGCGGGGTTCCGTCGCACCAGATCCTCAAGGGCCTTGTTGCAGGCCAGCAGAAGATCGAAGGTGGGGTCGACTCCATCGTACCCACGCGGATCGATCATCGTTCCGGTCACCACCCGGTGACCGCGCCCCAGACGTTCGATGGCCATCGGCAATATCGGAGCTCCGGTACGCAACGCAAGACTCGCAAAGCCAGTGGCTGTCGGAGCAGGGTGCCCGAAGAAGGGCACGTCCCGGCTCGGAACCTTGGTCGCCTGATCCATGAGCACCGCGGCCACGCCACCATCCCGCAGGGCCCTCAGCAGGGGCCTCAGATCGCCGTCCCGAGGAACCGGCGCCATGCCAAGCCGGCGGCGGCGGTCGTTCACCAGCCGGTCGACGGGTTCGTTGTGGATCTCGCCGACGACCACGGTCAGGCCGTCCATCATCCGGGCCAGCCAGCCGCCGAGCAGCTCCCAGCAACCCAGGTGCCCGGTCAGGACCAGAACACCCCGACCTTCGTTGCGACAGCGACGTAGTTCGGTCAGGGCATCGTCGCCGATGATCAGGCTCCGGTGGCGCTCCAGCCAGCGATCCACCGTCAAGGAGTCGTGGAGGGTATCACCGAGGCGGTCGGCCGCGCGGCGAATGAGGTCCCGCCGCCAGGCTTGGTCGCTGTCGGGAAAAGCCAGGACCAGATTGGCCTCGGCCTGGGCCCGTTCCCTGGGACGAAGAGCCAAGCCCAAACGGGCGAGGGCCCGTCCGGTAGCACGACCAGAAGACGTTGGCGTCATGCGGGCCATCGCGATCATAAGTCGCGCCAACCCATGGTAGAAATGGCGCCGGAAGCGGCGATGGAAGGCCAGCATGTCACACCCCGGGTTGCATCCTCCTCCGATGAGGTTGCCCCTCGTCTGTCGCACCGTCAAGCATGAATGATGCCACCTTGACATCTTGTTCATTTTCAGGATGTTGCCGGGGAATTCTGAGGCAGGGTCGAGACTCAGAGAAGACCTGCACGCAGGATATCGTGGAGGTGGATCAGGCCGAGCGGGCGCTGCTGGTCGTCGATCACGATCAGCGCGGTAATCGGCCCCTCGGGGCGCTCCTCCATCCGCCTCAAGGCGCTGACCACCAGTTCGTCGGGCCCGATCGTTTCCGGATTCCTGGTCATCACCTCGGCCAGGGTGCAGTCCAGGGGAGCATCGTGGGCAAGAAGGATCCGCTTGACGTCTCCGTCGACGCAGATGCCGACCAGACGGCCGTCGTCGCCAACCACGCAAGTTGCGCCGAGACGTTTCCCGATCACGACCGGGAGAGCTTCGCGAAGCGTCATCGAGGCGATGCTGACCGGCAACTCATCGCCCTGGTGCATCAATTCCTCGACACGCATCAACAGCGAGCGACCGAGCACACCACCGGGATGGTACGCCGCGAAGTCCCGGCGGTCGAAACCGCGCACCGAGATGAGCGTGACCACCAGAGCGTCGCCCATGACCATGGCCGCGGTCGTGCTGGTCGTCGGCGTCAGGTTCAGGGGACAGGCTTCGCGGGAGACGTCGCACAGCAGGACCAGGTCGCTGTCCCGAGCCAACTGGGAATCTCCATCCCCGGTCAGCGCGATCATCTTCATCTTGAAGTGGCGGGCCAGGGCGACCAGCTGGGTGACCTCGGGATTGTTGCCGCTGCGCGACAGGGCAATCAGCACGTCGCCGCCGCCGACGATCCCCAGATCGCCGTGAATAGCTTCGACCGGATGGATGAAATGACTGGGTGTTCCTGTGGAGGTGAGGGTCGCCGCCAGCTTGCGAGCCACGATTCCCGACTTGCCAAGACCCGTCACGATCACACGGCCCTCACAGGCCTCGATCAGGCGGACGGCCGCGACGAACGAGGCATCGAGCCTTTCGCCCAGCTTGCCGATTTCGCCAGCGATCTGGGAAAACGCAGCCTGTCCCAGTTCGAGAATCCTGCTGTCGTCGAGACTCATGCTCCCTCCTCCTCCACCGTTGCGGTCTGGGGCAGCCAAGCCTTCTCGGACACCTTCAGCAGGGCATCACCGTAGAGTCCCTGCACCTGAAGCACCAGCTCGCAGATTTCGCGCACGGCTCCGGCTCCTCCGGGCGCTCGGGTCACCAGACAGCAGCGGTTTCGCACGTCGTCGCCGGAGGCCGGCACGCACACCGGCACCCCTGCCAGGTCGAGAGCCGGCACATCGATCAGATCGTCGCCGAGATACAGGACCTGTTCCGGCTTGCAGCCGAGCTCGGCGCAGATTTCCAGCAGGGCCTTTTGCTTGTCGAAGCGCCCGAGCTTGAGGGCGTGAAAACGTAGTTCGGTGCAACGGCGCTCGGCAGCGGCGCTCTGGCGGCCGGTCAACAAAGCGAGTTTCAGTCCTCCTGCCCTGGCCAGCACGAGTCCCAGACCGTCATGGGCGTGGAAGGCCTTGAACGCCTCACCATCGGGGCCGTAGAACATCCGGCCATCGGTCATCACGCCGTCACAGTCGAAAACCAGCGTGGTGACCTTCCGCATCCGTTCAGCCAGATCACCGCCCAGACGGAGCTCCGCCGCCGCGATGTCCTCACGGGCCGAGCGGGGCGGCCAGGAAGCGGTCATGGCGACATCTCCCGGTACAGATCACGCCAGCGGACCGCTTCAGCCATCAGGGGTGCGAAGCGTTCGAGGGGCAGTTGGCTCCCGGCATCGCTCCAGGCACGCTCCGGTTCGGGATGCGTCTCGATGAACAGGGCGTCGGCTCCCGCGGCCAGGCCACAGCGCATCAGCAACGGAATCAGCTCCGGCTTGCCGCCGGTGATTCCCGCGCCGCTGCCCGGGGACTGCACCGAATGGGTCACGTCGAAGACGACCGGTGCATCGAAGGAGTGTATGATCTGGTGGGCCCGGAAATCCACGATCAGGTCGCCGTACCCGAAGGAGGTGCCCCGTTCCGTGGCCAGCAGCCTGTTGCAGCCTGCGCTCCTCAGCTTGCCCAGCACGTGCTCCATGTCCACAGGGGAAAGGAATTGCCCCTTCTTGACGTTCACCACGGCTCCGGTTGCAGCGGCCGCCTCGAGAAGCGATGTCTGTCGGCACAGGAAGGCGGGAATCTGGAGCACGTCGACGACATCGGCTGCGGCGAGGCAGTCTTCGGGACTGTGCACGCCGGTCAGCAGCGGAAGTCCGGTGCGTTCGCCGATCGCCCTGAGCATCGCCAGACCCTCGTCCCGGCCAGGCCCACGTGGGGATGCAGCAGACGTGCGATTGTCCTTGCGGTAGCTCGCCTTGAAGCACAACCCGAGTCCGGTGTCCCGGGCGATCCTGGCCAGGTGGTCCCCCACATACAGCATCTCGTCAAGCTCCTCCAGCACGCAGGGACCGGCGATCACGAACAGGGGATGCCCCGGGCCAATGGTCGCTCCACCGATCGTCACGTCCGCCATGGCTTCTCCTTACTGGGTTCCAGTCACGGCGCGCTCGGCCTGATGGACCAGAGCTGCGGCGACGAACCGGGTGAACAACGGGTGAGGGCGATTGGGTCGGGACTTGAGCTCGGGGTGGAACTGGCAGCCCACGAAGAAGGGGTGGTCGGGCAACTCGATCATCTCCACGAGATGGCCGTCGGGCGACAGGCCCGAGAACACAACTCCCGCCTCGGAAAACCGCTCCCGGAACTTGTTGTTCACTTCGTAGCGATGCCGATGCCGTTCACTGATCTCGGACTGGCCGTAGCAGGAGGCAGCCAGGGACCCTTCGGTCAGCACGCATGGATACGCCCCCAGCCTCATGGTCCCGCCCATCTGCTCGATGCCGCGCTGATCACGCATCAGATCGATGACCGGGTATTCCGTGCTCGGATCGAACTCGGTGCTGTTGGCCATGGGCAGCCCTACGACGTCGCGACCGATCTCGATCATGGCCACCTGCAGGCCAAGACAGATCCCGAAATAGGGAATGCGGTTCTCCCGGGCCCAGCGCACGGCGCTGATCTTGCCCTGGATGCCGCGATCGCCGAATCCGCCCGGCACCAGGATGCCGTGACAGCCGCCGAAGGCCTCGGCCAGCTTCTGTTCTCCGATCTCGCGTCCCTCCAGGTTCTCGGAATCGACCCAGGCCAGCTCCACCTTGCAGCGATTCGAGATCCCGGCATGGATGAAGGATTCGGTGACGGACTTGTAGGCGTCCTTCAGCTCGACATACTTGCCGACAATGGCGATGCGAACCCGGTCCGGCGGATTGAGGATGATCTGGACCATGTGCTCCCAGTCATCGAGCACGGCCGCGGGAGCCTCGATCCTCAAATGAGTGCAGACTTCATCATCGAGATTCTGCCGATGAAATATCAGCGGCACCTCGTAGATGGACTCGGCATCGGGAGCGTTGATCACCCGGTGCTTGGGCACGTTGCAGAACAGGGAGATCTTGCCCCGGGCTTCGTCCGACAGGGACACCTCGGCCCGGCAGATCAGGATGTCAGCCTGGATGCCGATGCTGCGCAGTTCGCGCACCGAGTGCTGGGTAGGCTTGGTCTTGATCTCTCCGGCGGCGGCGATGTAGGGCACCAACGTGAGGTGGACCGAAAGCGTGTCTTCCGGCGGATTTTCCAGCCGAAACTGACGGATTGCCTCGAGAAAGGGCAACGACTCGTAGTCGCCGACCGTGCCTCCGATTTCGGTGATCACGACGTCGAGTCCGGGATCCCGTTCCGCCGGCAGGGCGAGCCGACGCTTGATCTCGTCGGTCACATGGGGAATCACCTGCACCGTCCGGCCGAGGTACTCCCCCTTGCGTTCGCGCGAGAGGATCGTCTCGTAGACGACGCCGCTGGTCAGGTTGTTGATCTGGGAAAGATTCGTATCGGTGAAGCGCTCGTAGTGTCCGAGGTCCAGGTCGCACTCGGCGCCATCCTCAAGCACGAACACTTCCCCGTGCTGGAAGGGGCTCATCGTGCCGGGATCCACGTTCAGGTAGGGATCGAATTTCTGAAGGACGACACTGAGCCCCCGGGAACGGAGCAGCTGCCCGAGGGACGCCGACGCGATACCCTTGCCGAGGGCAGACACGACGCCGCCGGTCACGAAAATGTGCTTGGCCATGGTCGTGCAGTCCTCCTGGACATCGAATGAATGGTTGCTCACGGCGGTTCGTTCCCTGCCGCGGCGATCCTATCCCACAGCTGAGACGGGGCCAAGAATGATTGTTCAGGTCTCGTTCCAGAGGACACGAACCACGTCCAGATCCTCAGGCGTATCGACGCCAACGGCACGTCGAGCGGTTTCGATCACTTGGATCTTCTCGCCTGCCGCGAGGGCCCGCAGCTGTTCGAGCCCTTCGGCCAACTCGAGAGGATGCGGTTCGTTGGCCAGAAAACGGTCGAGCGCCGCACGTCTGTAGGCGTAGATGCCGACATGACGTCGGGCGAGCTGCCAGGAATCGTGGCCTCGTCCAGCATGGCGTCCAGGCACCGGCATGCGCGTGAACAGCAGGGCCCGGCCGGAGTCATCGGACAAAACCTTGACGGCGTTCGGATCGAGCCATTCGTCCCGATCGGCGAATCGATGGGCCAGCGTCGCGATCCCGAGGGAGAGATCGTCGCGCAGGGCATTCACCAGGGCGTCGGCGTCAGCGGGATCGAGAAGCGGTTCGTCGCCCTGGAGATTGACGATGATGTCTTCAAACCGTCCGGCTGCCACCTCCGCGACCCGGTCGGAGCCGCTGGGATGATTTCCCGTGAGCACGGCTTTGAAACCGGCCGCGGTCACTGCCGCGAGAATGCGCTGGTCGTCGGTCGCCACAACGACATCGGTGGCGGTAGTCATGGCCGAGGCGCGTTCCGCCACCCTGACCACCAGAGGTCGACCGCCAAGGTCCGCCAGGGCCTTGCCGGGAAAACGTTCCGAGCCCCAACGGGCGGGAATCACCACCAGCACGTCGTTCATCGCCGACCTCCGGTCAAAGAGAAACCCATCCCCGGGAAGGGATGGGTTCCGATCTCTCGTCTGTCGACTGTGTTATTCGGGAAGGACACTGACCTTCTTCCGGGTCTTGTTGTAGCGGCCGAAGGTGACCAGTCCGTCGATCGTGGCGAACAGCGTGTCGTCGCCGCCACGGCCGACATTGGTACCGGGATGGATCTTGGTTCCGCGCTGGCGCACGATGATGCTGCCCGCGGTCACGAACTCACCGCCGAAGCGCTTCACGCCGAGACGCTGGGCATTGCTGTCGCGTCCGTTGCGGGAACTGCCGACGCCTTTTTTATGGGACATGTCCTGCTCCTTGTCGTCGGCTGATGTTAGGCCGTGATGCTCTTGATGACGATCTCGGTGAAAGGCTGACGATGGCCCTTGTTGCGACGGTAGTTCTTCCGACGCTTCTTCTTGAAAACCCGGATCTTCTTGTCCAGGCCGTGGCCGAGGATCTCGGCAGTCACCGAACCGCCGGTGACGTGGGGCTGGCCCACGGAGACCAGCTCGCCGTCGCTGAGCATCAGCATCTGATCGAAAACGACGATACTGCCGGGCTCGGCATCCATCAGAGGCACCTTCAAGGTGGACTCCGGTTCGACTCGGAACTGATGACCCTGAATATTCACAATCGCATACATGACGTTCTCCACGCGGAACGAGGCGCCAAAACGTACGCCTCTACTGCCCCATTGGGGGGTGTCGTCTCCATGACAGTCTCTCGGACTGAGGCACAACCTCAGGATCAGACCCGAATTGGGAATAATAAACAAGGTTTCCTACGCACGTCAAGAAATCAATCCTCGGGTCACCCACTCCCCCGACATCCGTTGGACCGGTTGACACCGACCGGTTCAGGACCTAATCATGAGATCCACAGAGGTGGACCAATGTCAGCAGGAGGGAATCCCACGATGAGCGAGCAGATCCACAAGTCGATCATTATCGGTTCCGGCCCGGCCGGATTCACGGCCGCCATCTACCTGGGCCGTGCCAATATCCCGCCCCTGGTCTTCGAAGGCGACCAGCCCGGCGGCCAGCTCACGATCACGACCGAAGTCGAGAACTATCCAGGCTTTCCCGAGGGCATCACCGGCCCCGAGTTGACCGAACACTTCCGCAACCAGGCCAAGCGCTTCGGCGCCGAAGTGGTCACCCGGTCGGTCAAGGGCGTGGACCTCTCCGAGCGCCCCTTCAAGGTTTTCGTGGGCGACGACACCTACCTGGCCCACAGCATCATCCTGGCGACCGGCTCGTCGGCCCGCTGGCTCGGCCTGCCCGAAGAAGAAAGCTTCCACGGCAAGGGGCTAAGCGCCTGCGCCACCTGCGATGGATTCTTCTTCCGCGACCAGGAGATCGCCGTTGTCGGCGGAGGCGACACTGCCCTCGAAGAAGCCATCTACCTGACGAACTTCGCCAGGAAGGTCACCCTGATCCACCGACGCGACGAGCTGCGAGGCAGCAGGATCATGGCCGACCGCGCCGAAGCCAACCCCAAGATCGAGTTCGCCTGGAACAAGACCGTCAAGCAACTGGTCGCAGGCGAGAACGGTCTGCTGGAGAAACTGATCCTCGGCGACACCCGGGGCGGCGACGACTCGGAGCTGGCAGTCACCGGCTGCTTCATCGCCATCGGCCACATTCCCAACACCCAGTTCCTCGACGGCCAGCTCGCCGTCGACGCCAACGGCTACCTGATCACCAAGCCCGATGTCATGGCCACCGAGATCGACGGCGTCTGGGCCAGCGGCGATGTGCAGGACCATGTGTACCGGCAGGCGATCACCGCTGCGGGCACCGGCTGCATGGCGGCGATCGAGTGTGAGCGGTGGTTGGGGGAGCAGGGGGTCTAACCCCTATTCGGCTCCGAGTGAAGCGAGGAATTCACTCTCACATACCCACCAAGGCCCCAGGATGTGCTATAATCTTTCGTCATTCACCGACGTCCGGGGGGACATCATGCGGATCCTGATTTTCGTCCTGTTGCTGCCACTTTTCGCGGCGGCTTCCGAACCCATTGTCCTGAGCGCATCCTGCGACGCCGGAGGCGGCGTCTCCCTGTTGCTCGACATCAACAATACCGATCTGCCTCAGCAGTGGGTCGGTCTGAAGATCGTGAGGGAACTCGTCGGTTCCTGCGACAAGCCCGACACGATCCACGACGATCTGCTGCCTCTACCCGCTCCCGGAGCATCCCTGCAGCACGAGGTCCAGACGACGATCGACGGGGACGGCCTCGCCTGGCGTTTTACCGCCGTGGCTGTCGACGGCGACGGCATCGTCCATGCGACCAATTCGACGGCCACCGACCACGCCTTCGTCTCCCAGGGCAACGCCACCTTCTTCAGGGGCCGCGTGGAACACATTGCTGACAGTCGCTTCCGCCTCGCCGGGTGCGACGCCCGCTGCTGGCCGACCTTCGAGGACGTCACCGCGATCCATCTCGGGGTCACAGAACTCCAGATGGTCGTCTGGGCCACCCACAACACCACCCTGTACGTCGTGGGCGACTGGAACGACACATCCCTCGCCGAAGGCGAGTTCGCCGATGTCTATGATGTCAAAGTAACCAGCTCCTGCGGGGCCATCGCCAACGAACCCCTGACCTGGTCCGCCTTGAAGTCCTCCTACCGTTGAGGGTCTCGTGACCGCCGTTTGAGGAACGCCCTGCCGGGCGCACGATCATGAAGAGGCCGGCCCTATCGGGCCGGCCTCTTGTCGGTGTGGCTGCTTGCTTCGAAACGTTCCCCATGCAGCTGTCAGACGATCCTCAGTTCCAGGGTTTTTCGCGCATGAGGGTCAGGAACTCCGACCTTGTCTTGGAGTCTTCCTTGAAGATGCCGAGCATTTCGCTGGTGACCGCGAAGGAGTTCTGCTTTTCGATGCCACGCATCATCATGCAGAGGTGCTGGGCGTGGAGGACGACCGCAACGCCTTCGGCGTCGAGGTTGTCCATCAGACATTTGGCGATCTGGGCCGTCATGCGTTCCTGCACCTGGAGGCGGCGGGCGAAGACTTCCACGACGCGGGCCACCTTCGACAGGCCGACGATCTTCTTGCCGGGAATGTAGGCGATATGGGCCTTGCCGAAAAACGGCAGGAGATGGTGTTCGCACATGCTGTAGAAATCGATGTCGTTGATCAGGACCATCTCATGGCCTTCAGCCTTGAACAGGGCTTTCTGAACCATGGCGTCCGGATCTTCATGATAACCGCGAGTAAGATCCTTCCAGGCACGGGCGACTCGAGCGGGTGTCTGGACCAGGCCTTCGCGATTGGGATCTTCGCCGATCTTTTCCAACAGGCTGTGGATCAGGGCCTCCATCTTGTCCTCCGGGAGTCGCGTGACTGTCGGCCATCGGTGGTTCCGGCGCCGGGCGACACCATAAGAACGGCCGGGGGAACGGTCAAGTCGCGAACAGGCACATCCTATGCTTCCTTCGGTTGTGAGTCATTTCCCACAGACCTTGGAAGGGCCGAACAGCAGTCGGACAACGGGCACGTTGGCGTATCGTAAAACTGCTGTCCCCCCTGAGTCGAAACGAACGCAACCGCTTCTGTTTCGGCCCTTCCGAATTTCCCTTCTAGGTATTCTCCTCATCTCTCTCAGCTAACTTCTTTACGATCAAGATGTTCACTTCTCGGAGTCATCAATCGACACTTCCAGCTTCCTTGATTTTCGATCCCTCGGAGACGACATTCGATACTGTGTTCTCAAGACAGGACTCCATAACTCCGGTATCAAGCCGGAGCAAAGCGCTGCGAGAGGGAGAGCCGACGTGGGCAACAAGATCGTCAAAGCCAAACTCCTGGCTGAAAAAACCATGCTTTTTGAAATCGAGGCCGAGCATATCGCCCGCCGCGGGCGAGCCGGCCAATTCGTCATTCTGCGGGTAAGCGAAGACGGTGAGCGAATTCCCCTGACCATCGCGAGCCGCGACGTTGATCGAGGCACCGTCACGATCGTCTCCCAGGAAGTGGGCAAGACGACCAGGGACCTCAACGCCCTGACCGTCGGCGACGAGATTCTCGACTTTGCGGGCCCCCTGGGCATGGCTACCAAGATCCCCGACGGCACCAAGACCGTGCTCTGCGTCGGCGGCGGCATCGGCAACGCCGTTGTCTGGCCCATGGCCACGGCCATGAAGGCGGCCGGCCACAAGGTGATCACCATCCTCGGCGCACGGACCAGGGACCTGTTGATTCTCGAGGAAGAAGTTCGTGCCGTGAGCGACGAGTTGATCATCACCACGGACGACGGCAGCTACGGCCGCCAGGGTCTTGTCACCGACGCCATCACCGCGTTGGTCGAGAGCGGCGAGAAGATCGACGAGTGCGTCTGCATCGGACCGGTCATCATGATGAAATTCGTCTGCAGGACCACCGAGCCCTACGGCATCAAGACACTCGCTTCGCTCAACCCTCTCATGGTCGACGGCACAGGCATGTGCGGCGCCTGCCGTGTGACGGTCGACGGCAAGACCCGCTTCGCCTGTGTGGAAGGCCCGGAGTTCGACGGCCACAAGACCGACTTCGACGAGCTCATGACCCGTCTCTCGTACTACAAGCCCGAAGAGGCCCACTCCCTCGAGCGCAGCCTTCACGTTTGCCGCATGGACGAGCAGGCTGACGCCCTCGCCAAGCAAGACCGATAAAGGGGAGTCGAGATGGCCGACAAGCCCAGCTACAAGTTCAACAAGGACAAATCGAAGATCCCCATGCGCGAGCAGTCGCCTCGGGATCGCATCTTCAACTTCGACGAGGTCCCCCTCGGGTACTCCGAGGAAGAAGCCACCAGCGAAGCCCAGCGCTGCATCCAGTGCGTCGCCAAGCCGTGCCAGGCTGGCTGTCCTGTGGGCGTGGACATTCCCGCGTTCATGCGCCTGGTCGGGGAAGAGAAGTATGAAGACGCCCTGCGCAAGATCAAGGAGACCAACTTCCTGCCCGCGATCTGTGGACGCGTCTGCCCCCAGGAGGACCAGTGCGAGCTGGTCTGCAACCTGAACAAGCCCGACAAGGGTCGCGAACCTGGCGCAGTGGGCCGTGTCGAGAGGTTCCTCGGCGACTACGCCATGGAGCACAACCTCGATATCCGTCCGGTTTGCGCTGCTCCCACAGGCAAGACCGTCGCGATCATCGGTTCCGGACCCGCCGGGCTGACCACTGCTTCGGACCTGATCCAGAAGGGCCACGACGTCACCGTGTTCGAGGCCCTGCACAAGCCCGGCGGCGTGCTGTTCTACGGCATTCCGGAATTCCGGATGCCCAAGGCCATCCTCGTCCGCGAGATCGACGGCCTGAAGAAGATGGGCGTGAAGTTCGTGATGAACTACCCAGTCGGCAAGGCCGAGTCCCTGGCCTCGATCCGCAACCGGTTCGACGCCACCTTCATCGGCACAGGAGCTGGCCTGCCCTGGTTCCTGGACATACCCGGCGAGAACCTCAACGGCGTCTACTCCTCCAACGAGTTCCTCACCCGCGTGAACCTGATGGGAGCCTGGCGTTTTCCCGACACCGACACTCCGGTCAAGGATATCAAGCGTATCGCCGTGATCGGCGCGGGCAACACGGCCATGGACTCGGCTCGGACAAGCCAGCGTCTCGGCCCCAAGAAGGTCTACCTGATCTACCGCCGGAGTCGGCTCGAAATGCCGGCGCGTGAGGAAGAGATCCACCACGCCGAAGAGGAAGGCATCGAGTTCAAGCTGCTCCACTCTCCCATGCGCATTCTCGACGACGGGACCGGTGCAGTCTGCGGCATCGAGTGCCAGGAGATGGAACTGGGCGAGCCCGACGCCAGCGGACGTCGACGGCCTGTGCCGATCGAAGGCAAGACCAAGATCTTCGAGGTCGACACCGTGGTGATCGCCATCGGCCAAGGTCCGAACCCACTGCTGACGGCCGATGCTCCCGAGCTCGCCCGCGACGAACGCCGCGGCACGATCACCGTCGACGAGAAGACGATGCAGTCGGTCACCTGGCCGGATGTCTTCGCCGGCGGCGACATCGTCACCGGAGGTGCCACCGTGATCCTCGCCATGGGGGCTGGACGCATTGCGGCGACGTCGATGCATAACTTCCTGATGACAGGGAGTTGTACGGACGCGTAAGGGTTGAGGATGCAGGACCCATCCAGGGGACACAGGGGCGGCACGCCACGTGCCGCCCCTGCTTCGCTTCCGGACGTCTCATTCCATACGGCGACCGAGGATGTCCCGAGCCATGTCTCTGACCACCCGCGGATAGAGCTCGCGCTCGGCGGCAAAGACGCGGTCGGCCAGGGAGTGCGCGTCGTCGTCAGGCAGGACTTGCACGCGCGTCTGGGCGATGATCGCCCCCTCATCGTAGACGTCGGTGACGTGATGGACGGTGCATCCCGCTTCGGTGTCGCCGGCGGCGAGGACGGCGGCGTGCACGCGATCACCGTACATGCCCTTGCCCCCGTAGGCGGGCAGCAGGGCGGGGTGGATGTTGAGGATGGGACCTTCAAACCCGTCGGGCCGGAGGTAATAGCTGAGGTAACCGGCAAGCAGGATCATCTCGGGCCGAAAGTCGATGAGCCAGTTGTTCTGGGTCTCGTTATGGGAGGCGGCGTCAGCAAAATCGGCGCGTCGGAAAACCCGGATCGGAATATCGGCCTGTCGCGCGATCTCCACGCCACGGACATCCCCGCGCGAGGATGCGACCGCCACGATCTCGATCGGCAGATCACCGATGTCGATCAGCCCGAGGAAGTTTTCCAGGGTGCGTCCGCTGCCCGAGAGCAGCATGGCGACCCGGATCCGGCGTTCATTCATGACTCGCCTCCTTCCCCGATATACGGCTCCGACGCCCGGCGATCATGCCGAGAATCGACCATCCGAGCAGTCCCCACCAGAGGGGACCGGAGCCGTGACGCACGAACACGGTATCCCCGCGGCGGGGAACGATGTCGGCGGCGACAACACCTCGTCGCCCGAGACCCAGTTCTGCGACCTTGCCGCCCCGGCTGTCCGTAATGAAACTCACACCGTTGTTGGCGCAGCGGACCAGCGGAACGCCGCACTCGGCGGCGCGCAGCCTTGCCATCTCGCCGTGTTGAACCGGGCCGGCGGTGTGTCCGAACCAACCGTCGTTGGTGATGTTGACCAGGACTGTCGCGCCTGCACCCACCGCGCCTCGGCTCAACTCCGAAAAGCATGACTCGTAGCAGATCAGGGCGGCGAGGGCCAGAGTGTCGCCTTCGACGACGATGGTCATCGGCCGTGGCGCCTCACCCAGGCTCCACTCGGCCTGGCCCAGATCGAGATCGCCCAAGAACGGAAACAGCCTCTGGAACGGCATGACTTCCCCGAACGGCAACAGGTGATGCTTGCGGTAGCCGTCGATCCTCGTGCCGGTGGGGTCGAAGAGGCTCGAGCCGTTGTACCGCAAGTGGTCGCCGTCGAGACCCGGCAGGATTTCCGGATGGCCTGCGAACAGATGGACGTCGAGCGAGTTGGCCAGGCCCTTCACCCAACGGGACAGGTCGGGATCGTAGCGCAGGTAGGCGGGGATCGCCGTTTCGGCCCAGACCAGAACGTCGGCGCCGTCGGCTGCCGCAGACCGACTGAGATCCGTGTAGGGGCCGAGCGTCGAATCCCGCCTGGCCGGAACCCACTTGTCGCCCAACGCCACATCGGCCTGGATCGCCGCGATCCTGAACGACGGGCCTTCAGCGACGGAACGGGTTGACGATCCCGCCGTCAGAACCATCGAAGCGAGCACCACCGCAGCCGTCGCGATCGCCGGCATGATCGGGCCGACACGGCTCCTGAGGATCCAGGCTGACATGGCCGTAGCGATCAGGGCCAACCAGCTGCCCAGGGCCAATTCGCCACCGGCCGACGCCAGCACCGTCCAGGGTGTCGTCAGGACCGCGGCGCCGCTCAGGCACCAGGGGAAGCCCAACTCACCGGCCCCGCGGCTCCACTCCATCATGGTCCAGAGCAGGGGGATCAGCGCCAGGGCGATTCCCATGCCCGCTCTGTCACGAACCCACCCGACAGCCCTCCCCCAGACCAGGGAGAACAACGAGACGTAGAGAATCGCCGCTGCAGCCGAGAGGGGGACCAGGGTCCGTGACGAGATCGGAGCCGCATCTCCGAGCATGAAAAGCCAGTGGAGCAGCGTGAGCTGATGCGCCAGCCCGAACGCCCAGGCCGTGCGGGCCGGTCGCTGGGAGCGCAGCACGGTCACGAAAAGCAAGGTCAGCGCCGGAATCATCAGGAGGCCGGTGTGCTGGAACGGGGGCATGGCGGTCGTGGCCATCAGGCCGGCGACGATCGCTACGAGGGGGTCGGCCGACGGGCGCCACAGGCTTCCCGACGCCCCGATCGAAATGTCGGCATGGTCGTTCATGGGGCGAACCATACCCGCTCAGGAGGCGGGCTGCAACAGGTCGAGCATGCCGTAGCGCCGGATCTTCTTGTACAAGCCTTGGCGCGACAATCCCAACCTCCGGGCCGCGTCCGACTTTCGTCCCCGACAGGTGTCGATGGCCTTGCGGATCAGATAGCGTTCCAGCAGTTGGGTCGCCTCGCCCATCGGGCGAAGCGTCCCGAGATCCGCAGGATCGGTCGAGGGGTCGACGGATTTCCGCACTTCGATCGACAACTGCTCCACCCTGATCACGCTCTCCGACCCGTTGAGTGCAAGCCAGCGGCTCACCTCGTTCTCCAGCTCCCGCACGTTGCCCGGCCACCGATAGGACTGCAGGGCCTTCAGGGCCCCCGGCGTCACACCCATGCTGGCGATGTCGCGTCCCTGGCGTTCCAGGAACCAGGACAGCAACGGGGCAACATCCTCGGGACGGTGCCGCAATGCCGGGATGACCAAACGCACCACCTTGAGTCGATAGAACAGGTCGAGCCGGAACCGGCCGGCGGCGACTTCGCTGTCCAGATCCCTGTGGGATGCCGAAACGAACCGCACGTCGACAGGGCGATCGCGCACGTCTCCGATCCGGCGCAAACGTCTCTCCTGCAGCACACGCAGAAGCTTGATCTGGAGCGCGATGGGCATGTCCCCGATCTCGTCGAGGAAGAACGTGCCACCGTTGGCCGCTTCGAGCAGCCCGGTCTTCTCCCTGCCGGCGCCTGTGAACGCCCCCGCCTTGTGCCCGAACAGTTCACTCTCGAACAGGGACTCCGGAAGGGCCGCGCAGTTGACTCCGATGAACGGGGCGTCACGGCGATGGCTTCCCGCGTGGATCGTATGGGCCAGAACCTCCTTGCCGGTCCCGCTCTCACCGTGGATCAGAACGTTGACACCGGTTGCCGCCACCGAAAGGGCGGCTTCACAACAGGCCAGCATCTCCCGGGACGAGGCGACGAGTCCCGGAACCCCCGGAACAGTGCGCGGACGTGGCAAGGGAAGGAAGCCCCGGCTGAGTTGGGTGATCACCGGCTTGGGATCCAGAGCGGGAAAGAGCGAAGGCTGCTGGGTCATCGGAGCGAACCGGGAGTCTGCCGGCGCCAACGGCAGACTGTCGACCAGAGCGGTCAGACGCGCCGCGAGGCCCTTCCCCCACGAACGGATCGTCGCCCGCCAGGGATCCCGTTCGGGGTGGCGGATCAGCAAAGCGCCCTGGCTGTCCTGGCCGCAAAGAGGCCAGGCGGACATCCCTCCTGAGCGAAGGGTCAGGCCGGACTCAAGAACCTGGATCGCCGCATTCAGCGGCGGCATGTCGGCACTCTCGGGCATGGACGTGACTCCACCCGGCCATTCGTATCGGGCCAGCACGCTGATAGGCGCTTCGGGAGACTCGCCACGACGAACGATCACCCACACGCTCGCCGGGTCGGGGCCGTGGGGAAACGATCGCCATTCCTCTTTCCAGATCGATGCAGAAACCATGGAGACCTCCTAGTTGTCCCGGGATGAGCATACCGGGAGCCAGGAGTTGACGATGTCCACATACTTCCTTATCTGGTTATTTCATATGTAGTTTGAGCGTTTTCTGAACGTGTTGCGTTCACTGGCGGCTGCTGGACAAGATTACCGGGGTCCGGCGTGTCTCACCTAGAGATCCTGGTGAATCAGCTGACCCTCAAGGGTTTGGTTCGGTGCCACAAAAACGGGACAGCTCGATCTCATGAACCCAGAATGACATCGACCTTTTGCTCACCAGCGATCACTTCGCCGATCGGCAGGGCGCCGATCGATGCAAGAACTCCGGCATCGGCGTCGGAATCGACGGCCAGAATCAACCCCAAGCCCATGTTGAAGACGCGGTGCATCTCCTCGGGCGCGACCTTCCCCAACTCGGCCATGAGGCGGAAGACCGGAGGGGTCTCCCAGGTCATCGTGTCGATCCGGGCACAGCAGCCGTCCGGTACGATGCGCGGCACGTTGTCGTAGAAACCACCGCCGGTGATGTGGGCCAGCCCGTGGACAGCCGGACGCCCCAGCTCCCGCCAGAGCGTGCGCACCGGCTCGAGGTAGCTGCGATGAACCGCCAGCAGGGCGTCGCCGACGGTGCCTCCGAGATCGTCGAGGTGGGTGCCGACGTCGTAGCCGGCGACGTCGAAGAAGATGCGCCGAGCCAGGGAATAGCCGTTGGTGTGCAGGCCTGTCGAGGGCAGTCCCCAGAGGATGTCGCCTGGGATGATGGCCGAACCGTCGATCAGATCCTCTTCGCGCACCTGACCCACGATGCAGCCGGCCAGGTCGAACTCGCCTTCGGGATACACACCGGGCATTTCGGCCGTCTCGCCGCCGAGAAGGGCGCAGCCGTTTTCGCGGCAGGCCCTGGAGAAGCCTTCGAGCACCTGTTCGAGCATCCCGTCCTCGAGCTTGCCGGTGGCGAAGTAGTCGAGAAAGAACATCGGCTCGGCGCCCTGGACCAGGATGTCGTCCACACAGTGGTTGACCAGGTCCTGCCCCACCGTATCGAAACGACCGGCCATGGTCGCGATCTTCACCTTGGTCCCCACGCCGTCCACACTGGCCACGAGCAGGGGTTGGCCAGGGGCCGGGCGGTAAAGTCCGCCGAACGAACCGAGATCGCTGAGGACCCGTTCATCCCAGGTCGAGCGCACGGCATCCCTGGCGCCGGCGAGGGCCTTGGTGGCGGCATCGATGTTCACGCCGCTGTCGCTATATTTCATGGATTCGTCCCTCCCGAGATGATGGCGGTGATCTCTTCGGCATACTGTAATCGCCGAGAGGCCGACCGACAAGCTGAGCAGGGAACTAAGGGACGATGTGGACTTCGGTCTCGACTTCGGAATCGTCCGGTTCCTTGACCGTCGCGTGAGGGGTCGGCTGGGGATGAATCTTCACCGCTGATTCTGCTCCGCCGACCATCTGGATTTCGCGGATCACCTGCTGGACGGCCGAGTCGGGAATGATCACGAATTCGCCGCGGGAGAACAGGGCGGCAACGGTGTTGACGACATCCTGACGGAACTGGGTCCCGGCATATTTCTGGATTTCGGCGACGGCCTGGTCGATGGGCAAGGCCCTGCGGTAAGAGCGATCGCTGGTCATGGCGTCGAAAGCGTCGGCCACCATCATGATGCTGGCGCCGAGGCTGATCTCGTCGCCCTTGAGCCCGTCGGGATAGCCCTTGCCGTCCACACGCTCATGGTGATGACGGACAAGATCGACGGTCTCGGGCAGGAACTTGATCTGCTCGACGATGCGGGCACCGATGGCGGGGTGTTCGGCCAGAGTGCTGAATTCCTCGTCGGTCAGGCGACCAGGCTTGCAAATGATGTCGTTGGTGATGGCGATCTTGCCGATGTCATGCAGCAGACCGCCGTACTCCATCGTCTCGAGTTCCTGGGGCGACATCCCCATGGCCCGCCCGATCGTCACGCTGTACTGGGCGACGCGGTAGCTGTGACCGTGGGTGTACGGTTCATCGGCTTCGAGGGTCGTGGCCAGGACGGCGATCGAGGCCATGTGAGCCTCACGGGTGCTCTTGACCGCCTTGGCACTCACATAGATCACCGCGATGATCGGCAGGTAGATCGTCAGGGTCCAGGCACCGGCCTGCATATAGAGCAGGATGACCATGGCGGTGAACGGCACTTCCATCATGCCGCGGGCGCCGCCCCAGCTGAAATCGCGGAACCAGATCTCGCGGAGCGGGATGCCGCGGTCCAGGCTCATGATCGACGTGACCATGAACGTGTTGACCATCGAGTAGGTCAGCAAGGCTGCGAGCAGGGGGATCAGGAAAAGCGGCGAATCGAAACGATCGTTGAACGGGGTCGCCTGGTAGACCAGCCCGGCGGCAGCAGCGGCGAGCACCAGCATGCTGGCGTTGAAGAACACCTTGCGCGGCGGCGCCGATCTGAGGATGAGCCCGCGGAAGACCGCCGACAGGGCTTCGGCGACACACGCCACCAACGGCCCGAACAGCACGACCATGGACAGGTCAAGGGTCCGTGACGAAAGGACCCGGCCGCCCCCGCGCATCTGGGCCGCGGCCATCTTGGTGTCGGCAAACAGGAGGATCAGAAAAAAGAAGACCCAACCGAACGTATCGCCAGAGGTGGGAGGTTGCTTCCAGGCCAACCAACCCAACGCGACGACTCCGGCCAGAACGCTGGCGAAGTAGAAGACCGCGAAGTAGCGGCGGTTGTGCTGGGAGGTCGAAACATTCACGATGCTGTCTCCGGAGGGGGGGCTCCCTGCCGCGGGGAGGTAGGCTTCCGTGCGAACTCTCGGGATCGATATCGGCACCCGGACTGAATACTTGACTAAAAAGGAACCGGTTCGCCTTCACTCAACTACCATTCCCATTTGTAAAACAGACCCAGAATGAAGTCGAGCATAGCAATCACCTCCGTCCCTAAGGGAACTTGCTGCCGTTCTTGACGACTGCAGAGGCGCTCCGCTCAACCGCACCGCTCCGCTCAGGGTAGTCGGGAAGGCGAGACCGGTCCCTTATTCGACGCTCTTTGGGGAGAACAATCCTCCTCATTTCCCTTGAAATTCATCAGATCGAGTCGACGATTCAGGGCGTCGAGCACGGCGTAGACCACGGCCTGCTGCTGGTTGGGGTGTGAACGGCATAATCCGAAAAACCGTTCGCCGCGTCGACCTTCGACCAGATCCACAGCTACCAGGACGACCGATTCCCCCGCCGACTGCTGTTCCCGGACATCGGCGATGCTCAGGGTCACTGGTTCGTTGAGCAGATCACCGAGGGCGCCGGCAGCTGCGCGAGCGAGGAGTTGGAGATCGATTCCAGGGTGGTTGGGACCGGACTCGCGGGCCTGTGCGGAGATTTCGCCGCGAACAAGCTCGACCGTGGCGGTCAACGTCGCACCGGAAGTCATCAGCCCCACGCCACTGCACTCCACTCGTTCCTGGGGTGCTTCCTCCACCAGGACAGCCGGCTGGATCGTTTCGTGGCGAGGAAAGGGTACGGGCTCGTTAGGGAGAGGGATCGGCGGTTCACTGACCGCGACGTCCGGCGTCACTGGGTCGTCGGAAATCGGATCGAGGTCCTGATCCAGGACCTGCACGACACCGATCTTCTTATAATAGACACTGAGACCCAGGCGGGCCTTCAGCAGCCCTTCCACGTCGCGCACGACATGACGGGGCTCTCGGTCAGCCGTGGCGATCACATGAATGCCCGAGACTGAACCGTCGATATCCAAGTCGATCTTGCACTGCCGAACACCCTGAATCCGACAGATCCAGCGTTCGGCGTCCTCGACCCATCCGTTGTGATCATCGTGATGCTGCTGCAAGTTGGGCCCCTTTGCTCATCCATGAGTAGGAAGTGGATCCCTCTGGACAGCATAGTATCAGAGACACTCAACCCGGTCCAACAAAAACCGAACGCGATGTCAAAAAAGACGTTCCGCTGATCCTGGACGGACCCCTCAGGGAGTCATCATGGCCGTGAGTGTCGCCATGCGAGCATCCAAGGCCGCTCGATCAAGATCAATGAGAGCCTCGACGCTGAACGCTTGGGGACAAAAGCTCGCCACGGCCGAGCCGGCAATCATCGCCCGACGGAACTCGACGTCATCGCTGTGGCGGTCCACGCCGCGGTCGGCAAGCCAGCCCATGAAGCCGCCGGCGAAAGTATCCCCCGCACCTGTGGGATCGACGACATCCGGCAGCAGGATCGCCGGCACGGCCAATGTCCCCGAAGATCCGAAGTAGAGAGCGCCGTGCTCGCCCTTCTTGATGACGACCCGCGGCGGCCCCAGTGCCTGAATCGCCAAGGCTGCTTCGTTGAGGCCTGTGCATCCGGTCAACAGGCGGGCCTCGCTGTCGTTGACAAGCAGCACGTCGACCTTCGCGAGCACCGCCAGCAGTTCGGCGCGCGAGGTTTCGATCCAGAGGTTCATAGTGTCGAGCACGACCAATTTGGGATCGTGCATGGAATCGAGAACCTGCAGCTGCAGGGACGGATGAATGTTGGCCAGCAGCAGATAGGGCGTATGCTCCCACCCGGCGGGCAGCTGGGGCGAGAAGTCGGCGAAGACACCCAGATCGGTCGCCAACGTGTCCCGTTCGATCATATCGTGGTGGTACCGCCCGGACCAATGGAACGTCGCACCGGCGCAACGCTCGATCCCTGAGGTGTCGATGCCGTGCCGCGCCAGCAGGTCGAGATCCTCTTGTCGAAAATCATCACCAACGACGCCAACGACCCTCACAGGAGCGAAACGACTCGCCGCGAGTGCGAAAAAGCTGGCGCTCCCGCCCAGCTGGCGATCACGTGTTTCACGCACCGTGGCGACCGTGTCATAGGCGACCGAACCGACAACCAGAATCGACATGACTATTCCTTCTCCCCCATGAATTCCGGGGCATCCACACCCAGGAGATCGAGCACTGTGACAAGGACCTTGCGTGTGGACAGGCAGAGCTGGAGGCGAGCCTTCGTCACGGCGGGCTCCTCTCCGAGAATCTTGCAGTCGTAGTAGAACTTGTGGAAAAGCCCCGAGATGTCCTGGGCATAGGCCGTCAGGCGATGAGGCTCACGACTCGAAGCCGCACCGGCGATCATCTCAGGCAAGCGGATCAGTTCCCGAACGAGGATCCACTCGGATTCATGGTCGAGACCGGCGAACCCGTCGATCGTCACCTCGCTCACGACCACGCCACCTTCAGCGGCCTTGCGCAGGACCGAGCAGATCCTGGCATGGGCGTATTTGACGTAGTAGACGGGGTTATCGTTGGACTGCTCCCTGGCCAGGTCCAGATCGAAATCGAGATGGGAATTGGGTTTCCGCGTCAGGAAGATGTACTTGGCGACGTCGGCACCCACATCGTCACCCAAAGCGTCCATCGTTACGAACTGACCCTCGCGTTTGGACATGTCCACGGGTCGGCCGTCCTCGACGAAATTCACCTGCTGCAGAATCTGGACTTCGAGCCACCCATCGGGCACGCCGAGAGCCTTCATGGCGGCTTCCATGCGCGGGATGTGCCCATGATGGTCCGGACCGAGAAAATCGATCGCATGCTCGAATCCACGTTGGTACTTGTGGAAGTGGTAGGCCACATCGGCGAGGAAGTAGGTGGACACGCCATCGGAGCGCACGATGACGCGGTCCTTCTCGTCACCGAACGTCGTCGAGCGGAACCAGGTCGCTCCCTCGTCCGTGAAAACGTGCCCGCTCTTGATCAGCTGCTCGAGGGCCCGGGTAACCCGCTTAGTATCATGAAGCTCCGACTCGAAATACCAGGTATCGAACCTCAGCCCGAAGCGCCGACAGGTCTGCCGTTGCCAGGTCAGAATCTTCATCAGTGCGTACTTGGAGAAACAACGCGCAGACTCCTCCTCCGGCAGCTGCATCCAGTCGTCGGCGTTGCCCTGGGGAGCAGTGACGCGCTGAAAGCTCTCGTCATTGAAGACGCCGGCCTGTTCCTGGATGGCTTTGCTGTCGAGGTTCAGGAGTTCCTCGGCCATGCGCGTGACATAGCGACCCTTGTAGCCGTCCTCGGGAAATTCAGCGGGCTGCCCGAGCATTTCCATGAAACGGGCGCGCAACGAGCGGCCGAGCAGTTTGACCTGACGGCCAGCGTCGTTCACGTAGTATTCGCCGTGGGCGTCGTAACCGACAGCATCGAGAAGACGGACGAGCGTCGAACCGAAAGCACCAGCCCTGGCCGAGACCACATTGAGCGGTCCGGTCGGGTTGGCGCTGATGTATTCCACGTTGATGCGCTTGCCACCGCCAATCCGGATCTCCTCGATAGCCCCCTCGTCGTGCCAGAGGTCGAGCAGGAGGTTCAGCGTATGGGCCTTGGCCAGGCGGAAGTTGATGAAGCCGGGGCCTGCGATTTCAACCGATGCGATTACTGCGCGGTCGAAGCTCAGGTTGGCGGCCAGTTCACCGGCCAGCTCCCTCGGGTTGCGACCGAGTCGTTTGGCGCAGACCATGGCCACGTTGCTGCTCAGATCGCCATGGCTCCTATCGCGGGGCTTTTCCAAGTCGACCTGAATGTCGCCTTCAAACAGGCCGTACTCTTCGAGGTGCCGCTGGATCTCGCGCCGTATCATCTGATACAGGGTCATGACTCTTCCGTTTTCCTGTCGGCGTCCTCTGCTCCGGCCATCCGCTTGACCAACGGCAAGTCCGGATGACGTTCTGCCACCGTCGGCCAGCTGAAGTAGTCCTCGGGAACGGCCAGTCGATCGGCGTCGTTCCAGAGCCGCTCAAGGTCGTAGTACAAACGAGCGTCGGGTTTCATCAAGTGAACCACGACATCGACGAAGTCCAAAAGCACCCAGCGATTTCGGTTGGTCCCTTCGATGTGCAGCGGCTTCAGACCATGGCCGAAGAGATCTTGGCGGACGGCTTTGGCCAAGGCTTCGATCTGGGGTTCGGACTGTCCCGAGGCCAGGACGAAGAAGTCCGCCACGTCCGAACGTCCTCTGAGGTCGAGGATCACGATATCCTCTCCCTTGCGCTGCTGGATCGCATGGACAACCTGCTCTGCGGTCCGGAATCCCGGGGTTTCTTCGTTCAGGTACCAGGGCTGGATCGTCTCGGTCATCATGTCATCTCTCGTCGGGGAAGGTCGATGGGATCGATGCGGTTCAGTTCAGACGGCGTAACACGTATTCGACGGCCACAGCCAGCAGATCCTTCTGGGCTCCGGCTGCTACCGGCGCGAGGGCTTCCTTGCCCTCGTCTCCGAGTCGACGAGCCAGGTCGCGGGCGTAATCGACACCTCCGTGCTCGAGAACGAAGGCTTTCACATCGGGCCACAGCAAGGCGCGCTGATCGGGAGCCAGTTGCCCGATGCGTTCGCACAGATCGCTGCTCTGTCTTTCAGGAGCCTGGCGCAGCGACGCAATCAGCGGCAAGGTGATGCGCCCCTCTTCCCAGTCCTGGCCGGTGGGCTTGCCCAGCCTACGCTCATCCCCGAGGTAGTCGAAGATGTCGTCGGTGATCTGGAAGACGAAGCCGATCTTGCGACCGAACTCGCCGAAAACCACCGTGCGATCGGCATGATCGGCATGGAAGCCCGCGCCGATCATGCAGGCCGACTCGATCAGAGAAGCCGTCTTGCGGTAGATGATATCAAGATAGGTCTCCTCGCTGATCCCCAGATCGTGCCTGGTCTGCAGCTGGATCATCTCGGCCTGGCTCATCTTGAGCGTCGTGCCGGCCAGCAGATTCAAGGCGACATGGAGCCCGGACCGGCTCAACACGTCGAGGGCTTTGCTGTACAGATAGTCGCCCATCACCAGCGCCGTGGCCGTGTCCCATGCCTGGTTCACCGACGGCAGACCGCGCCGGGTGACCGCCTCGTCAATGATGTCGTCATGCAGCAGCGTCGCGGTGTGGATCATCTCGACACATACGGCGGCCACGACAGCCTCGTCCGGAACGTCGCCTTCGCTCTTGGCCGACAACAGCAGCAACGTCGGGCGAAACCGCTTGCTCTTGCCATTGCGGACGTGCGCACAGACGGACTCGATGAGCGGGGATTCCCCGGTCATCAGTTCGTTGAACACGGTATCGAAGCGTGCGAGCTCGCCCCCGATGATCTTCTGGAGGGCCCAGAGCTTGACACGTTCACGGTCGAGCAAAGACATGGATCGATCCTCGTGATGACACAGATGTTTATGGCCCCAAATTGCCGTCCGACCATCCCTGTGTCAATCCCTGTCTCTTTCCCTGCGTTCCCGGCGACGGGTCATGAGCAGGGCGATCAGGACCGACCCCATGTACAATATCATGACCGGACCCGCCATCAGCAACTGGCTGAGAACGTCCGGCGGGGTCAACAGGGCGGAAAAGGTCACGATCACGATCAGGGCGTAACGCCACCATCGCAACAGCATCCTCGGATGGACGATGCCGAGCCCGCTGAGCAGGAAGACGACCAACGGCAACTCGAAAACCACCCCGAACGCCAGGCAAAGCCTCGCCACGAAGGCGAAGTACGGTCCGATGCCGATCAGCGGCTCCATGCGATCGGTCGCAAACGAAAGCATGAACGCCATGACCTGGGGAATCAAGACGAGGTAGGCGAATCCAACGCCGGCATAGAACAGGGCCGTGGACGCCACGACCAGGGGCACGACGACCCGTTGCTCGTGCCTGTGGAGACCGGGCATGACAAACCGATAAACCCGCCACAACACGAAAGGAACGACCAGGAACAGGCCGCACACCAGGGCGATCTTCATGCGGGTCATGAATGCCTCGACCGGGCTGTGGAAATACACCTGCTCCCCCGCCGCGGACAGGGGCATGATCATCAAGTCGAGCAGGGGCTGACTGAAGAACCAGCAGGCGAAAGCGGCCACGACAGTGACGGCGGAAGACTGGATCAACGTCGTGCGCAACTCGTCGAGGTGATCCAGAAGGGTCATCTCGGTCCGGGCCGGTGTCGGCTGCGTTTCACTCGCACCGGCAAGCTGGTCGAGTTCAGTCACGCTGCTCCTCCTTCGCGTCCAGAAGCGACCTCAGTTCCGACATGAATTCGTCGACGTCCCGGAACGAGCGATAGACCGAGGCGAAGCGCACATAGGCAACCTCATCGAGAGCCCGCAATTCCTCCATCACCAGGCCGCCGATTTCCACCGAGGGGATCTCGCGAGGCACGCCGTCGGATAGGCGCCGCTCGACCGCATCGGCGATGCCTTCCATCTGATCGAGGCTCACCGGACGCTTCTCGCAGGCCCGGGCGAGACCGCTGATGATCTTGCCCCGGTCGAAGGATGTCCGGTGTCCATCCCGCTTGACCACGAGGAATGGCTTGTCCTCGACGGCCTCGAACGTGGTGAACCGCTCGCCGCACCGCAGACACTCGCGGCGTCGCCGTACGGCCATGCCCTCGCGGGCGGGCCTGCTGTCAATGACGCGATCGTCGTCTTCACTGCAGTGAGGGCAACGCAACGGCTACAACTCCGGGTAGAGAGGATACGCCAGGCTCAGGGCTTCGGTCTCGCCGCGCAGGGAATCGAGAGCCATCTGGTCCTCGCGGGCCTTGACGGCGCGATCCATGATGTCGGCGATCCGCGTCATCTCTTCTGCCCCCATGCCGCGGGTCGTCAGGGCCGGTGTTCCCAGCCTGACCCCGCTGGTGACAAAGGGACTCTCCGTGTCGAAGGGCACCGTATTCTTGTTGCAGGTGATCCCGACATGCTCGAGCAGTTCCTCCATGTCCTTGCCGGTTAGTCCGCGCGGCTTGCAGTTGACCAGCAGCAGGTGGTTGTCCGTGCCACCGCTGACCAGACGGAACCCCTTGTCCAGCAGTGCTGCGGCCAAGGCCTGGGCGTTGTCCAGGACACGTTGGGCGTAGGTTCGGAATTCCGGCTGCAGGCATTCGTGGAAGCACACCGCCTTGGCCGCGATGGCGTGCATCAGCGGACCACCCTGGATCCCGGGGAAGTTCATCTTGTTGATGGCTTTGAGGTGTTCCTTGCGGCAGAGCACCAAACCGCCACGGGGTCCGCGCAGGGTCTTGTGGGTGGTCGAAGTCACGACGTCGGCATGGGGCACGGGGCTCGGGTGCACCCGGCCCGCCACCAGACCGGCGATGTGGGCCATGTCGAAGATGAAGATCGCGCCGACCTCGTCGGCGATCGAGCGCATGGCCTGGTAGTCCCAGGTCCGCGGATAGGCGCTGGCGCCACCGATCAGGAGCTTCGGCTTTTCGGCCTTGGCCTGTTCACGCATCCTGTCGTAGTCGATGGTCTCGGTATCCTCGGAAACCTCGTAATGGATAGCCTCGAACATCAACCCGGAAAAGTTCACCGGATGGCCGTGGGTCAGATGGCCGCCATGGCTCAGGCTCAGCCCCATGATCCTGTCGCCCGGCTTGCAGAAGGCCAGGTAGGCGGTCATGTTCGCCGTCGAGCCGCTGTGGGACTGCACCATGGCGCTTTCGGCTCCGAACAACTCGCAAGCCCGGCGTTTGGCGAGCGTCTCGGCCTCGTCCACATGCACGCAGCCGCCGTAGTAACGCCTGTTCGGATAACCCTCGGCGTACTTGTTGGTCAGGACACTGCCGACGGTTTCGAGAACCGCCAGACTGGTGAAGTTCTCGCTGGCGATCATCTCCAGCTGGGTCCGTTGACGCTTCAACTCGGCGTCGACAACCGAAGCGATCTCGGGGTCGACGCTCTTCAGGAATCCGGACATGTTCGTCTCCTCATGCAGTGACTTCAGTCCTGGTCGTTGTCGGCCAGGGCCTGTTCGAAATCGATGATCTTCTGGACCCGGCGCGCGTGGCGTCCGCCCTCGAATTCCGAGGCCAGCCAGCGACGGGTCATGAGCAACGCCAAGGCTGCGTCGGTGTTGTCTCCGCTGAAGCAGATCACGTTGCTGTCGTTGTGCTGCCGCGTGGTGGCTGCCAGCTCTTCGGTCCAGCATAGGGCAGCCCGCACACCAGGCACCTTGTTGGCGGCGATGCTGACACCGATGCCGGAGCCGCAGATCAGCACGCCGAGGTCGGCCTCTCCGCATGCGACGGCCCAGCCGACGCTGATCGCGGGATCGGTGTAGTCGGCGGATTCAGGTCCAGTGCAGCCGTGGTCATCGAGGTCGTGGCCGTCGCGCATCAGCGCCTCGATGATCACACTCTTGTGTTCGAAGCCCCGATGATCGGAACCGATGGCGATCCTCAAGATTATTCCTCCAAAAGAAAGGAGCCCCAAGGCTCCAGGAGTCGTTCCACCTGTTCGGCCATCAGGTCGTAGGCGAGCTCTGTTCCTCGACGCCAGGGGTCATCGACATCCTCACCGGCCGCGGTGTCCCCGTATCCAGCACACGGTACACCCGGCAGACCCAGTTTTCCCAGTTTTCCTGCAAAGTCGGGAAAACGTTCCTGGAACAAGCTGACGTGTTCGGCGGTCATCCCGATGGCCCAATCGACCTGATCGAGAATGGCGTCGTCGAGCGGGCGACTGCGATGATGCAGGAGAGTGCAGCCCCGGTCCCGAGCCTGATCGCAACTTCCCGCCGTCGCCGGACTTCCGTGACTCGCATGAAGCCCCGCCGTGATCACGGTGAGTTCGGGCCACGCTCTGGTCGCCAGCGCTCCTGCCAGCGGGCTTCGGCAGGTGTTTCCACTGCAAAAAAACAAAACTAGACGAGCCATGATCCCCTCGTGATTACGCCCTCCAAGCTCAAGGGCAGATGGTTCGACGTCAATATGAGACTATCGTCGCAATACGTTGATCATGAAAGAGTTACAACTCCATCCACCACTCCGGCAAAACACCTGCTCCAGCTCGAACCACCACCGGCGGCCAGCAGGTCAGATCCAGGAGGGTCGAAGGGGTACCGTCGCCCGAGGCGGACAGTTCGGCGATCAGGTCGACATCCCCGCCGAAAGCGCTGACAGCTTCGTCGAGAGTGGTCGCCGGCGCCTGCCCCGAACGATTGACGCTGGTGGAAACCAGCGGGACTCCGACCAGGGTCAGCAACGACCGGAGTTCCTGATCGGCGGGAACACGGACGGCCATGGATCCCGTCTCGGAGGTCACTTCGACGGGAGTCCCCAGACCCGCAGGCAGGATCAAGGTGAAGGGCCCCGGCCAGAGTCGCTCCGCCAGGGAGGACGTTCGATCGGTCCACTCAAGATGGTTCGCCACCTGCCTGGTCGAAGCGGCCAGCACCAGGAATGGTTTGGCGCCGTCCCTGCCCTTGATTCCGGTGATCCTGGCGATGGCCGCCGGTCGATCCAGGCGGGCATGAAAGCCCGGCAAGGTGTCGGTCGGCATCAGGACGACGCCATCATGGTCGAGGATCCGTCGGATCACCGCCAGGTCGCCCGAACGCGCCGGGGGGCTCACCCGCGCGCCATCTCGCTGCGGTGGGCTTCGACGGCGGCGGCGATCTTCGGATCGGACAAGGCCAGGATCCGCGCGGCGAGGACAGCGGCGTTCTTGGCGCCGGCCGATCCCACCGCCACCGTCGCGACCGGAATCCCGCCCGGCATCTGGCAGATGGACAGGAGGGCGTCGATGCCGGCCAGCGGGCCAGCCGCAACCGGAACACCGATGACGGGTTTCAGGGTCAGGGACGCCAGTACGCCCGGCAGGTGCGCGGCCAGGCCGGCGACACCGATCCAGATCTCCACACCGTTCTTGTCGCCGTTGCGCACGATCCGCCGCAAGCGATCCGGCGAGCGATGAGCCGAAGCCACTTCCACTCGATGGGGAATGCCGAACTGTTCGAGCAGAGCCTGGGTCGGCTCCACGACCGGCAGATCGGATTGGCTGCCGAGAACGATGACGACACGGTCGTTGGTCTTGCTCTTTGGGGTCATATCAACTCTCCTTGAATCCGGCGCCGATATCGCGCCGGAGGTGCATCCCATCGAATCGAACCCGATCCATCAACGCGTAGGCCGAGCGGCGGGCGTCCCGAAAATCCTTCGCGACCGCAACCGATCCGAGAACACGTCCACCGGCGGTCAAGAGCTCATCGCCATCACAACGCGTGCCGGCGTGGATGATCCAGGCTTCGGGTTCGTCAACAGGCAGCTGGATTGGACAACCAACAGTGTAGGCGCCCGGGTAGCCCTCGGAGGCGCCAACGACCACGACCGCAGAACGATCCCATCGGGTCAGGGCGGCTCCCGGCCATGGATCCGGAGCCCCAACAGGCGGCTCGGGAAGGTCGGCCAGAAGGGACGCCAGTTCTCCGCGGGCCACGGCAAGGACAAGGTCGGCGAAGCGTCCAGTCAGCAGCGGCAGAACGACCTGGGTTTCGGGATCGCCGAAACGGCAGTTGTACTCGAGCACCATGGGCCCGTCCGCCGTGAGCATGAGACCGGCGTAGAGCACGCCCCGATATTCGACACCACGGCGGCGAAGTTCCCTGAGAGTGGGTTCGATGACATCGCGCCCGATCAGTTCGGCCAGAGCAGGATCGATGAGGCTGCCGCTGGCGAAGGCTCCCATGCCACCGGTGTTCGGTCCGCTGTCACCGTCTCCGACACGCTTGTGGTCCCGGGAAGGAGCGAGCAGGGCGTAGGTCTCTCCGTCGGTGACCGCCAGAACCGAGAGCTCCGGACCGACCAGGCACTGTTCGATCAGCACGTGGCGGCCGGCGGCGCCAAAGCGGTCATCGGCGAAACAAGCCGTCAGGAATTCGGCGGCTTCCTCACGTGTGGAGCAGACCGCCACGCCTTTGCCCTGGGCCGCCCCGCAGGCCTTCACGACCAGCGGAACATCCCAGTGTTCGAGGGCGGCCAAGGAGGAATCGAGGTCGTGGAAATCCTCGTAACGTGCAGTCGGAATGCCTGCGGCTTCCATCACCTGCTTGGACCAATGCTTGTCGCCTTCGAGGCGGGCGCCGTCGGCACCGGGGCCGAAGACAGGCACGCCGACCGCGCGAACGGCATCGGCCACCCCGGCGATCAGGGGATCCTCCGGGCCGATCAGGAGTGCATCGATGGCATGGTCCCGGCACCAAGCGGCGATCGCAGCGGGATCACCACCATCCAGGTCGACGCTTGTCGCCAGAAGGGCGGTGCCAGGGTTGCCCGGAGCGATAAAAAGTTCTGGCTGGGGTTCGCCTGCGGCGAGCTGTCGCACGATGGCATGCTCACGGCCGCCGGAACCGAGGACCAGAATCCGATCAGGCATGTGGACCTCCGAAGGTCGATGGGTGACCGGCACCATACACCGGGCTTGGGCGCACGACAACGGGAAGCCGTTTTTCGCAGGGAGAACGGCTAACGAGTCCCGACGATGCGAGTCCCCGCCCGCCCCTTCAAGGCCTCCAGAAGATGTTCGGGGTCGGTGATCACGACCTCACGGCCTCCGGCGTCGAGGAACGCGATGGCCGCGTCCATCTTCGGCCCCATGCTGCCGGCCGGGAATTCGCCGGCCTCCGACATGGCACGGATTTCCTCGAGATCGACAAGGTCCAGCGCCTGCTGCGCGGGTGTTCCGAAAGCGCGGAAGACCTTCTCGACCTGGGTGACGATGACAAACGTGTCGGCGCCGACGAGTTCGGCCAGCAGTTCGCTGGCGAGGTCCTTGTCGATGACCGCATCGATCCCCTCGAGGCGGTCCTGCTCGCAGGTCACGACCGGAACGCCTCCCCCGCCACAGGCGATCACGAGGATTCCCGCCTCCATCATGGCGGCGATCACCTCGGCCTCGACGACCCGCTTGGGCAAGGGACTCGGCACGACCCGTCGCCATCCGCGGCCGGCATCCTCCCGGATCGTCCAACCGAATTCCTGTCGCAGCTGGTCAGCCTGCGCCTTGTCGTAGTACGGGCCGATCGGTTTGGTCGGGTTGTCGAAGGCCGGATCATCGCGATCGACCAGAACCTGGGTCACGACCGTAGCGACCGGGGTCCCGTGTCCGAGCAGCAGGACGGCGTTCTGGAGATTCTGCTGGATCATGTAGCCGAGTCCGCCCTGGGAATCGGCCCCGCAGACGAACAGGGGCATGGGCGGGATGCCGTACTTCTCGTACCCGGCGACGTTGCGCAGGAAGATGTTGCCGACAACCGGGCCGTTGCCGTGGGTCAGCACGACGCTGTGGCCTTCGCCCGCCAGGGTCGCCACCTGGTTCATGGTGGTCTTGGTGATCTGGTACTGGTCCAGATACGTGCCCTTCTTTCCGAGGGGCACGATGGCGTTGCCGCCCAGGGCGATGACGTACTTCCGCAGGTCCACTTCGAACCTCCTCCCGATCTTGGAAAAAAGCCGACACCGCACCGAAGCGCGGTGTCGAATTCACTGTCGCGAGCGAGCTACTTCAGGTCGCGAGCCATCTGCCCGACACGATCAAGAGCCTTCTTGATCTGTTCCTGGCTGTTGGCGTAGCTGAACCGGATATAACCCTCGCCGAAGGAGCCGAACGCATTGCCGCTCAAGGCGGCCACACCGTACTTGTCCAGCAGCAGGGACTCGATCTCGGAGCTCGTCCGGCCCAGGGCGCTCACGTTGGGGAACACGTAGAAGGCGCCACGGGGCAGCTTGCAGGTGATCCCGTCGATGGCGTTGAGGCCGTCGACCAGCAGATCGCGGCGGACCCTGAATTCGGCGACCATGGCTTCGGCGGCATCCTGGGGTCCGGTCAACGCCTCTGCTCCGGCGATCTGGGTGAACGACGCCGTGCAGGAGTTGCAATTGGTCTGCAGTTTGGCGACGGCGTCTGCCAGGCCCTGGGGCATCACGCCGTATCCCAGACGCCATCCTGTCATGGCGTAGGTCTTGGAATGGCCTTCGAGAATGCAGGTGCGCTCGAGCATGCCGGGGCGCGTTGTGATCGACTCGTGGGTGCCGTCGTAGATGATCTTCGAGTAGATCTCGTCGCTCATCACCCAGAAATCATGCTTCACCGCGAGCTCGGCGATGGCATCGAGATCCTGCGAAGTGATCATGCCGCCGGTGGGATTCTGGGGCGAATTGATGATCAGCATTTTCGTCTTGTCGCTGATCAGCGACTTGAGATCTTCGATATCGAAGCTGAAATCCTTTTCTTCGGCCAGCTTCAAGGGTACGGCTTTGGCGCCGAGGAAGTTGATGACCGACTCGTAGATCGGAAACCCGGGATTCGGGTAGATGACCTCGTCCCCTTCGTTGACCAGGGCGTTCATCAGGAAGTACATGATGGGCTTGCCGCCCGGCGTGATCACGATGTTCTCGGGGCCCACGTCGATGCCGCGATCCCTGGAAATGTACTCGGCGAAGATCTTGCGGATCTCCGGTTTGCCGGCGGCGGGGCCGTAGTGGGTTTCGCCCCTGCGCAAGGCGTTGACGGCCGCTTCGACGATGTTGGCGGGCGTGTCGAAATCGGGCTCGCCGATTTCGAGATGCACGATGTCGCGCCCCTCGGCCTCGAGTTTCTTGGCTCGCGCGAGAATAACGAAAGCGGTCTCGGTACCGAGACGATCCATGCGGGTGGCTAGCATGTCGGCACTCCCGGGGCAGGGTGGCATCAAGTCTCTGATCAGATCCTTCGGTTCAATGGTATTTCCTGTGCAACGGGATGTCAAAAGATGCTCACACCGTCAGAACAGAGAGCCGCGTCCCGTCCAGGTCAGCAGGAATTCCATGGGCGCTCCGATTTCGTCCGCTCGGAGACGCCGCCATGCCGACACGGCGACATCGCCAGTGAACAGCGGCCCCTTCCAGCCTACGGCAAGTCCTTCCTGGTCAACTCCCCAGTGCTGAATCAGGACCTCCCCAGGAACCGGGGAGACGACCGTCACCAGATCGAGTTGATCGCCCCAAGCCCGAAGCCAGCGGGCATGGACCGAACCGGTCTTTCCGAGATGCCGGTTCCAGCCTGCCTGTAGGAGAAACCGCCGCGCTTCCCCTTGATCGTCAAGGCGACGGCGGCGGCGGAGATCGACCGACACACTCCCCGACGAAGATTTCCGCTTCCCGCCGATGGCAACGGTTTCGTCCCGGGTCAGTCTGCTCATACCCGGAGCCTCCCAAGCAGGCCGGTCGGACCATCCCAGGCGCCAGTGGCGAAGGAGACGGACCCGGGCCGAGAACTCCAGGTTGGCATTCACCGATCTCTTCAGCCGTACTCCCAGAATATCGCGATGATCCGTCTCGCCCGGTCCACGGTTCGCCGCCGAAGCCTGTCCCACGGCCATCACCGAGGAAATCCGCCAGTCGTTTCCGGACGGTCGCCACGCGCTGCGCCAAGCCCAGCCGCGCCCTGCGTCACCGGGAATCAATCCGTTGCGCCCGCCGCCGCAGGCACCGAAGCTCTCTCCGGCCCAGGCTGCGTCGGCGGAGAAACGCCAAAGCCGTCCCGCCCGCCAACTGACACCGATGTGCAGGGCTCCGTCCCGACCATGGCCCGAATCGACACCGGCACCATCCCCGGCAACATGACCGTTCGGCCCCGCCCACCGACCGCTGCCCGAGACTCCCAGGTTCGAATCGCGCCTGACCATCATCAGGGCGACGCCTGACTTGCCCCATTGACGCGACACGTTGGCGGCGGACATCCGGGCCGAAAGCGACCCTTTGGTCTCGGTGCCACGGGCTCCTACGATGTGCCACTGATCATGGCGCCCGTCCAACGCCAGTCCGATCACCGGCCTCTCCCGCCAGGTCGAGTCGTCTGGGCCGAAAGCCACCGACTGGGATAGGGAAGAAGATGCAACACTGGGTGTGCGGGATCGACCAGCCCCCGCGGCGATCCATCCTGCCGGGGAGCTCAATCGCCAACCGCCTCCGATCATCCTCCAGGACGCGTGGTTCAATTCGACAGCCAATCGGGCCTCTCCCTCACCATTGCGATTCCAGTGCACCATCGATTCTCCATGACAGGCCAATCCTCGCCAGGATACGCGGCCGTTCACCCATCGCCGCCGCAGACTCCAACGAAGCGCCCCATCCTGATTCCCGGCGAGGATGGGCGCCGTTTCCAGTTCGGCCGAAGTAGCACCGTCATCCACAAGATCGCTCACGTCGTCGGGCACCGACTCGCACCACGCCGGCGGCGTCGCCAGCAGCAGCAGAAAGGCGAGGATCACCGTCCCCAGCCGCACAAGCTCACCTCCCAGGCATGACGGGGGCCGAGCAGCGGATGAACGGCATGAACGGTCCGAACCAGCAGTCGTCCCCGGCGCGCAATCAGCGTGAGGCTCGGCTCGCCGACCGCATCGTCATACCCGGCGATCAGACCCACGACCGAGCTGAATCGTCGGCCGACACCGAAGGCCAGCGCAGGCTGATTGCCGGCGCCGTCGCGCCACGCGGCCAGCGCGAGCCAATCACCGGACAGGCGCTCGACAGCAGCACGATCACCCCACCCCCACTGCCCCCAGAGAGGTCGACGATCGATCACATTAATCTTTAATCTAAAGCTCCATCCTGTTGCTGTCATGAGAGTTGGACTTACGGAAAGAACTGCGGCGCCTGGCCATGTCTCGCCCTGCGTTCCGTTCCGCCTCAGATCCAGCCTCACAGGCATCATCCAGGGATTCGCGCCGCCCCATTGCAGGACGATCCGATCGTCCCACCACAGGCCGACCGATTGACCGGTCCGTTGCCAGGCAACCCAAGTCTGACGACGCCCCAGCGCCAACAGGCTTTGAGGCAATTCCGGTACGCCCCAGAGTTGGCCGCGACCCGACCTCATCCACCAGGTGGGTTCTTCCGACGAATCCTCGAGCCACTCGACCACGCGAATCGGGTTCTCAGCCCAGTGCCCGAGAAAATCCTGGGCGAAGCATCCGCCCGCCAGGCAGAGCAACCCGGTTACGATCGCGGCGATCAAGGGCCGCCCCGCCGGATGATCACAAGCTGGCGCTCTCGCCTCAGCAGCCCGCCTCCGCTGGAGCGCACTCTCAGCAGAGCCAGCAAGGGTCCCGGTGGAACCAGTCCTCGGTGATCTGTTTCTCCAGACCAGACAACGCTTCGTTGTCCCGGGCCGAAGGAATCTCCTCCGAGTTGGCGAACGGTTCGTCCATCCAGATCGAGCAGCACCAGGTCCCACGACTCCTCACCAGGATCCAGGTGAAACCGGAACGTCGTTCCCTCATGGGCCAGAAATCCCGCAGGGACGGCTTCCAGCCCCCCTGAAGTCCCGCCATAGGGATCGGAGCTGTTGCGACAGCCCGGAGTCGAACCGAACGCGGCTGTGCAGATATTCCAGTCACGCTCAGGATCTCCCTGATGCGGGATCGCCTTGCGCTCGATGCTGCGTCCGGGCCGGGCCGGAAGATGACGTCCACCCCAGGCGACACGATCGATGACCAGGCCGTCGGGGCGGCGCAACAGCAATCGGTCCGCTCGTTCCTCCCCTTCAGCCGCCGAGTTGTTCAACGTGGGCCAGGAGGCGGACAAGGCGATCACGTTCCGTCCTGGATCGACGGCGCAGGGCCAGGGAGCGCCATCCTCGGTCCTTCTGGCTGTCCAGAAACCGTAGGCGTCGAGATCCGAGGTGACGACAGCCCTATCCCCCGCTTCCAGTTGAAACGAGGGCAGCGCACGCCAGATCTCGCTGTCATCGCTCACGCTCCAACCAGCCAGGTCGACGGCTTCGGAGCCGGCCACGAGCTCGAACCACTCGGGCGCATCCTGATCGGGGGCCGCCATGACTTCGCTGAAGGCCGCCTCGGGAACACCAACCCATGCTTCGCCGGCAGGCAGGGCCCACTGCCGCCCCGACGCCTCGACGATCAAGATAAACTCTGTAACTTCCGCCACCACGGGCTGCCACGAGCCCGTCCAACGACGACGGGCTTCGGGAGCTAGGGGCTCCCAGGGCTCCTGCACCAGAAGATGGCCCTGCTGATCCTGCAGAGTGAGAGTGCCGGGCCCGAGTTCACGCAAGCCGTTGTTCCACAGCTCCAACTCCAGGCAGAACGGCTCCCAGGGAGTCACCTGACACGGAGGTTCCAGACCGAGGATCACAGCAACCAGGCCATACAACCGGACGTTGAGCTCTCCCGGCGTCAACTCATCAGTGGAGGTCCAGTCGGAATCGTTGTGATCGGAGTCGATACCGTCGGGACGGCGGGCCAGAGCTCGTCCACTCGGCGCGCCGGGGTGGGGGGTGCCCTCGAAGAGGGCGGGATCAAGCAGGAGCCCGTATCCGAGCCGATCGATGACCAACCCGGAGGCAACCAGTCGAATCGCATCCGGGCCGTTCTGAAGCCCCAGGGCGGCGACGGCATCGGGCATCGGACCCGACCAGCCCTGATCGACGATGAGCCAGCATTCACCGGGTGCGAGGACGTCCTCTTGGCGTCCCGACCAGCGGACCGACCAGTGATCGCCGACCGCGCCGTTGGCAAACTGCAGGGACACTTCCGCAAGCGAGGCTGTGTCGAGGCCGTTGTTGAAGAGTTCGACATATTCGTGTCCCCCATCCGCGCCGGCGGGATCATAGAGGACCTCGTTCAAAACGACCGCCGCTTCGGCGATCACGGTCTGGATCACGCCGAGCAGAACAGTCATCAACGACTGCCGCGACCACGCACGAGCCATGGGAGTCCAGCTATCCGGGAGGATCGATCAGGGAGATCAGAGCAGACCCGCACGACGACGCAGGAACCATTCCAGTCCGAGCAGGACGACAGGAATCAGCCAGGCCAGCCAGGAGCTCCAGGGTCGGAACATGGTTTTGACGAGGCGTTGATCGGGAGTCAGATCGACGACCGAGGCGGCTTCGAGAAGCCGGGCTCTGCCTGTCGGCGTCGAGGCCTGCACGGCTTGTCCGCCCAGGGTCTCGGCAAGGGACCGCAGGCGCCGGATGTCCAGGGTCGTTTGACGAGCCTCGACGCGCCCGGGAGCGATCAGGATCTCCAGCGGATCTCCCGTCCTCGCGTCGCCCTGGTCCAGAAGCTGCAACCTGTGGCGTCCGACCGGCAGAGGCGGGATCAAGGCAGAGGCTTCGCCAGGGTGGGCAGGGTCAGCTGTCAACATGTAGCGACGGACATCATCGGAAGTGTCGATGGACAGAACCTCGATACGAGTCGGTGTGCTGCCGTGATCGCCGCGCAGCCCCCGTCCACGGGCGCGGACGGGAACGGACTCCCCCTCCTGGTACACGATTCTCGAAGCCAGCAGGGATTGCCCCGACAGTTCGTGCCCCTGCGCCGTCCAGACCAACAGGTTTCGCAGAAGGCGACGGACTGGTTGGATCTCGGCGTTCATGGCACGAGGAGTCCAAAAAGCCTGCTCCCAGAGATCGGTGATCCCCAACCAGGTGATCCGTCTTTCCGGATCACTCGTGGTGACGAGAACCGGAGCCTCGGCTCGACCGGCTTGCCCGATGGAGGCCAGGATCTGGGCGGTGCCCACAGGCTTCACACCATCGGACGGGGTGGCAGGCGGTAGCCGACTCCTCCCACCTTCGTCCCGTAGCCCCGTCATCACGGGATGCGAGGTCTCCCTCCACTGAAGGGGACCATCAGCGACTCGAGGCTCTTCCGACCGGGTGACAGGGAGCATCGACCGCAACCAGGCCGGCCAGGCCAGCAGGCCTTCGCCATCAACGATCAGCAAGGCCAGCCCAGCATCAAGGGCGACCTGAAGCGATGATGCGTTGATCCACGAACGCGCTGCTTCAGCATCGGCGAGAATGATACCGTCATGGATTCGCCATTCGTCTGGGGTTCGAGGGACGTTCCAAGGGGAACCGTCGTGGGCCGAGACGGGCCCCTGACGTCCAGGATGAACCACATCGATTTGTATTCGCTCCTCCATGCTCCCGGCCTGGGACAGGAAACGAACCGTCCAGTCGGGCCGGGCGGCCAGCAACAGCAGGCGACTGGTCTGATCCCTGACCTGCACGGCCAAGGTCGATGTGTTGTTTCCCAGATAGCGTTCACCGTCTGCAGGCAACACCCGAACGGTCAGTTGCTTCAGTTCGGGCGTTTCGGGAACATCAACAAGTTCGACCCGGAGCGTCGTATCGTCGACGTCGACAGTTCTCTCGGCCCTGGCGATCTCACGCCCGCCGGATTCGAGAACGACCGTCACTGGATCATCGGACCAGGGAAGACCGCGCAGACCCACGGCCACTTCGACGACCACTTCATCGCCGACGAAGGCCAGGTCGGGGGCCAGAACATCCCGGATCCAACGGTCACCGGGCCCCCGGATGTCGCCGAGCCCCGCTGCCCAGAACTGTTTTTGGTGTGGAAGATCCCTGGCCGATCCCCTGGCCGTCTCGTGTCCGTCAGTCAACAGCACGACGAATCGAGGTTGGCCATCCGACTGTTTCAGCGCGCCATCCAGCAGTGCTTCAAGGTCACTGCCCTGGGCGGTCGGTGGTTCCGTGCTGCCGAGATCGACGATTGTCCGGGGCGGAGTCAAACCAGTCCCCCGCCAGATCCGGATTTCCGATTCCAGTCCCCGGCCGCTGATGACCGAATCGAGGGCAGCAGCCAGGTTGACCGCTCCGTCCCAGCGTGCGGATCCGGAGGGCAGATCGGTCAACTCCATGCTGCTTGAATCGTCGAGCACAACCAGGACCAGGGCGGGAACAGACTCCGTCCGTTCGACCACCAGCAGCGGCCCTGCCATCGCCAGGATCAGCAGGGTGAGGGTGAGCCAACGCAAGGAAGGCAGGATGCGAACAAGCGCTCCGGTGGGACGAGGCGTCGTGGAACGATAATGGCGACGGGTCCACAGACCCGCCGCCACGATCGCGAGAACCAGCATCGGCTGAAAGACCGATGGTATGGTCCATTCCAGATGCACGTCAGCGGTTCCTGATCACCGCGTGGGCCGCCGCCAACCGCGCGATCGGCACGCGGAAGGGGGAACAGCTCACATAGTCCAGGCCCACCCGATGACAGAATTCCACCGAGCTGGGGTCGCCGCCATGCTCACCGCAGATGCCCAGGTGGATCGAGGGGTTGGCCTCGCGTCCCTTCTGGACGGCCATGGCCACCAGCTGTCCGACACCTTCCTGATCCAGTTGCTGGAACGGGTCGGAAGGCAGGATGCCCTTGGCCACATACTCGGGCAGGAAGACGCCCGCGTCGTCGCGGCTGTACCCGAAAGCCATCTGGGTGAGGTCGTTCGTGCCGAAGCTGAAGAAGTCGGCGACCTCGGCGATCTTGTCGGCCATCAGGGCAGCGCGCGGAATCTCGATCATCGTCCCGATCAGGTAATCGACCTTGGCTCCCGCTTCGGCCTGCACGCGGTCAGCTACCTCGATGGCCATCCTGCGCAGATTGGCGAGCTCGGGCACGGCCCCGACCAGCGGAATCATGATCTCGGGCTTCACATCCACGCCCTGAGCCTTGACCACGAGGGCGGCCCGGATGATCGCCTCGACCTGTGTCTCGTAGATCTCAGGGTAAGTGATTCCCAAGCGGCAGCCACGATGGCCGAGCATGGGGTTCAGCTCGTGCAGGGCTTCGATGCGTTGTTTCAGCATCTCGACGGACACACCGAGCTCGCCGGCGAGCTCAGCTATCTCATCGGTCTGGTCAGCCGTGGGCAGGAACTCGTGAAGCGGGGGATCCAGCAGACGCACGGTCACGGGAAAACCGTCCATGGCCGTGAAAATCCCCTCGAAATCCTCCTGCTGGAGGGGCAGGATCTTGACTAGGGCCCTGCGGCGACCTTCTTCGTCGTTCGCGAGAATCATCTCCCGCATCTTCTTGATACGATCCTCACCGAAGAACATGTGCTCGGTTCGGGTCAGGCCGATGCCGGCAGCTCCGAAGCTGCGGGCCTGGCGGGCGTCGTGGGGCGTGTCCGCATTGGTACGAACACCCAGGGTGCGGATCTCGTCGGCCCAATCCATGATCTTCTGAAGATTCGGGTCGTCCATGCTGGGGGCGACCAGAGGCACAAGACCGTCGTTGACCGTTCCGAGCGTGCCATCGATGGTCAGGGTGTCGCCGGCGCGGAAGGTCTTGCCGCCGATCTCCATGGAACCTTCTCTGGCATTGACCTGCATGTCACCACAACCGGCGACACAGGGCTTGCCCATGCCACGGGCAACGACGGCCGCGTGACTGGTCATGCCGCCTCGAGCGGTCAGGATGCCCTGGGCGCTGTTCATACCGTCGATGTCCTCGGGGCTCGTCTCACGACGCACCAGGACACACTTGCGCCCCGCAGCGGCCACGGCCACGGCGTCTTCGGCAGTGAAGACGACTTCACCCTGGGCTGCCCCTGGCGATGCCGGTAGACCCTTGCCGAGCACGGTCACTGTCGCAGCGGGGTCGATCTGGTCGTGGAGCAACTGATCGAGATGCTCGGGCCCGACTGCCATGAGAGCCTCTTCCTTGGTCATCAGACCCTGCGACTCCATCTCGGCAGCGATCCTGACCGCTGCGCGGCCTCCCCGCTTTCCGTTTCGGGTCTGAAGCATCCAGAGTTTGCCATCCTGGATCGTGAACTCCACATCCTGCATGTTGTGATAGTGGGTCTCGAGGGATTTGCGAATGTCGCACAGGGTGGCGTAGGACTCGGGCATGGCCTCTTCGAGGGTCGGCAGATCGCGGACAGGATTGCCCGAGGGCAGGCGGTCTCGTCCCATGTTGTTCAGGGACTGGGGCGTGCGTATGCCAGCCACTACGTCTTCCCCCTGGGCGTCGACCAGGAACTCGCCGTAGAAGAAATCCTCGCCGGTCGACGGATCGCGTGTGAACGCCACGCCTGTGGCGGAGTTCTTGCCCATGTTGCCGAACACCATCGCCTGCACGTTGACCGCCGTGCCCATGTCGTGGGCCAAACGATTCAGGTTGCGATAACTGACGGCGCGCGCAACGTTCCAGCTCTTGAACACGGCTTCGATGCCGCCCCAGAGCTGCTCCATCGGATCGGAGGGGAAGTCGCGGCCGGCGTGCTCGGTGATGAGTCCCTTGAACGTGACGATGAGCTCCTTGAGATCATCAACCATGAGATCGTTGTCCACTAGGACTCCGCGGGCGGCCTTGATGTCGTCGAGAGCGCCTTCGAAGTGCTCGCCGTGCACATCCATCACGACGTTGCCATACATCTGGATCAGGCGTCGGTAGCTGTCATAGGCAAAGCGCTCGTTCCCGCTCTTGGCGATCAGTCCTTGAACCGTCTCGTCGTTCAGGCCGATATTCAGGACGGTGTCCATCATGCCGGGCATGGAAACACGGGCTCCACTGCGGCAAGAAAGCAGGAGTGGATCGGCGGGGTCAGCGAAGGACTTGCCCATCACCTTCTCGACCTTGATCAAGGAATCGGCGACCTCGCTGCGCAGGGCGTCACTGATGACCGGGATTTTCAGGTAATCGACACAGCAGGTGGTGGCGATCGTGAAGCCCGGCGGGACAGGAATGCCGATCAGGTTCATTTCGGCCAGGTTCGCTCCCTTGCCGCCCAGCAAATCCCTCTGATCCCCACGTCCCTCGGCTTCCATGTTCCCAAAAAAATATACGAGCTTGTCGGCCATCACGTTTCCTCCGGTTGGTCGGCCTGATTCGATCTGGAGAGACCTCATGTCGATCAAACGAATGGCCCGGCTGTAACCGGGCCATCGTCGACGTTCGAACGGCATGGCGGGGTACTCTGCAGCCTATCGGATGATTACCAGTTTGCCAAAGTAATCATCTTGACGCGGCATTTCCACCTTGTAGATGTAAACTCCCGAAGCCAGCAATTCCCCTTCGGTGTTCCTGGTGAACCATTTCATGCTGTGTTCCACCTGGAGTTCGGGACCGAGATCGCCCACGAGATCGCCGTTCACGGTGAAGATCCGGATCCGGCTTTCCGGCGGCAGATTGACGAAATTGACTTCGACTCCCTCATCCGCCTGGGTAAATCCCTTGCTCGTGTTGCGCAGGGGATTCGGAAAGACGTAGATCTCCTCGCCACCCGCTTCGGGCTGGGATGGCAGGTTCACTGCGAACTGCATCCGGTTGCCGGGGCCGTCGAAGTAGGAGAGCTCATCCTCGAAGTACCTGGGAGAGTACAGCTGCTCAGCCGAGAGTGCCGTCGGTGAGGATGTCGCCGTGTTTCCGTAGTCGAAGGTCGTCACGGCATACAGGTACACGAAACCGTCGTAGATGTTGTCGTCGAAAAAACGAACCGTGTCGGGATCGCTGAAATCGAAGCAAGCGGCACGCTTGTCGACGTAGCAGTTCGGCAGGTGGTAGAAACTCGTATCGCCGCAGTAACCCTCGATGCAGGATTCAGGGTTGTTCTTGTCGTAGACACCGATCAACTGCATGTCGTCCTCGGCGCCGACCTCGCTGCGCCAGACCGCGTAGCCCTGGAAATCCTGCATGACCAACTTGAAATTGGCCAGGCTGTCGACCACTCCCTCGCTGAAACTGAGGCCCAATCCGAACTCGAGGTTGCGGTAGCGGGGCTCGGTCAGGTTCTCCTTGATGGTATCGGTGATCCTCAGGACGGAGCCCGGCTGATAGATACCGCCGCCGTACGACGCGACCAAGAGTGGGTACTGGCCGCTACCGGGCATCACCGATTTGCGCAGGGTGAGGATTCCCGGTTGGGGAAGTGTGTTATCCGACCAGGTCAAGCCATCAGGCGAGGTTGTGATCCCCCTGCCCGCGGTCACTGCGACAAAAAGGGAGAGTTCCTCGCTCCAGGACACCGAGACGATCGTCGCACCGGGTTCGGGTTCCTCATCCGGGTACTCGGGGTCGAAGGGAGCCACCTGAGTCCAGTCGCCGCCACCATCATCACTGTGGAAAAGGCCGTAATTCCTCGTGCCAGCCAGAAGCGACTGATCGTCGAGGGGATCCATGGCCAGGGACGTAGCATTGATAGCCACCGGCTGACCGAGAATCTGGGTCCAGCGCCAGGCCCAGTCTTCGCCGCCATTCAGTGACTGGTAGACGCCATAATTCCGGACCGCGACGAGGATCCGGCCATTGCCCACGTTCAGGATGTCGTTGATGTAGGGGGGGACGCTTTCACCTGCAGGCGGGAAGCGTTCCCGTACCAGCAGGGCGTCGAACAACTGGAATGTCGCCAGATCGTCAGTGGACTGGTAAAGACCCAGGCCTGTGATCGCGATGAGGATCTCTCCGCTGTGAGACCAGTCGATATCCGTCACCGTAAAATTCGACCAAGACGTCTGGGCGGTGAATTCCGTCTGGAGCTGTTGGAAATTCTGTCCGCCATCCCGAGTAAGGAACAGCCCTGCATCGCTCGTCCCGACGAGGAAGACGTCCGCGTTGTCCGGCGAAAAAGCGCAGACGGTGATGCGGGTACCCTGGAGGCTGCCGTCGGGGAAACGGGTGTTGCCGATCCGACGCCAAGCTTCGTCGTACGAAGGCTTGTACCACAGACCACGGGTCAGGCGATCTTCAAGCCCTGCGACCCAGCGCCCGGGCGTCACTGGTGAAGCTGCGAACGCCTGGACATCGGTCTGTCCGAGATGCATGGGCAGACCGTCGTTGACCTGGACCCACTGAGCGAGGTCAGAATCGTAGACAAGCAAACCGCCGTTGTTGCTCAGGTTGACCTCGCCAGATATCTGACCGGTGAACTGCAGGTTGGCGTTGCTCCACTGAAAGAGAACCTTGTTCTTGATCCGGCTGCCGACCGCTCCCCCCACAGGAGCGAAAAAGTTCAGCTGGCGGTCGACGATATCCTTGTAGTAGCCATCGAGTGTGACGGAAAAACCGTCATCGTCCACGGAAACAGGAACCGCACAAGTCGTCACGGCGTCGTCGAGATCGGCCCATTGCACCACAGCACCGAAACGGCCCTCCCTGGATAGTTGAACCGTCATACCGCTTTCGAGGGGCGAGATGAGGTTCAAGATGTTGAGCGCGCATTCCTCTGGACTGGTCTGGGCCGTCGAGTAACCGAAGCCAAGGACCAAGGAAGCACTGATCAAACTCATGCAAACAAAGGGTCGGTGGTTGCCCAACACGATCTCCTGCCTTTCTCGCCGCACGGGTGGCGGGGCACACGCGCAGATCTCGTCTTTTCCATGTCGTACGATTCCCAGGATCAGTTCAGCTCCAGGCCGAAATGGTCTTCGAGCACCCAGTGAAGGGCTTCGATGATACCGTCATGATCCATGCGTGACGGATCAAAGCCCCAGAATACGTCGGCGCGGCCGCCCGGTTTTGTCAGGGCACTCTTGTAGGACAGGACTCCCAGGGGCACCCCATCAAGACGGGTCCGCCCAGTGGAGGGGTTGATGGCCCAGTCGCCGCACGTCACCTGCATATCGCCGTTGATGTTGCGATCAGGATAGTTCGAGTTGCCGTTGGCGATGTGCCGGTCGAGGATCCAGTCGTAACGGGTGTAGGACCGCCACATGGGTTCGATGGCGCGGGCTCCGCCTTCGATCCGCTGGGGGGCCCAGCTTGTCGAACGCGATGTGACGTTGTGATCATAGAACTCGTCGATGAAGCCGAAATTGTAGATTGTGCGCACATCGGGAATGCCGGCACTGAGGGCATCGACATGATCGATCGTCGCCCAGGTGTAGATGGTGTCCGGGAACGCCGCTCCATCGGTGCGCAAGGCCTTGAAGTCGGGATCGACGATGATCGCCTTGGTCCCAAGACATTGCGCTTTGGCATCGAATCCGCCGTAACCGCAGACACCCGAAGCCTCATAGAACGTGGCGGGCTGGATCATGTTCACCATGCCCAACCCTACCGCGCGGTAGGGATACTGCTCCCGCCCGACGACGATGATGTTGTCGTCCTCGTCGCGGCGGGTTCCGAAGCTCATGGCCCTGGACTGGTTATTGCAGAGGATCGCTCCTTCATCCGTATTGTAGATGATCGGGTAGATCCAGAGATTTCCATTGGTGCTCGAAGTGGTGTGGTGGAAATTTTGCATGGCACCGGACCCGGCCATGAAGACGTTGCCGACATTGGCCATGTAGGTTTCGAGCCAGATGAAAGCATCAGTCCCGGCCGGATCGAAGATCTTGGTGATGTAGGACTGCACGCCGATCTTGGCTGCCCACATCAGGACCCGGTAGTTGACGGCCTCACGATAGCCGAAGGATGTGGTGATCTTGGTGTCGTAGACATCGGCCGTCGAGCTCCAACCGGAAACGGCGTCCAAGGCGACATTCCAGAAACTGTCCCGTTGACGATCATCGTCGTACTTGATGTTGTTGAACCGGTCGGCCCAGCCACCGGAATTGTAGTCCAGCACGTCGTCGATCAGCAGCAACGGTGACTGGTCGCCCTGCTCGGGAACCGGCACCACCGACAGCTTGATCGTGCCGCGGGTCATCTGCCCCGAATTGTCGAGACTCTCGACCGTCAAGGTGTGCAGGCCGGAGTCGAAGGTCTTGATCCCGCTTTTCCGGTTGGCTGGAGCCAGTCCGAACTGGACCGCCCAACCATCATCGTCGTCGTCGGTCAGATCCTCGACGTCCCATCCGAAACGGAAGGCCGTGATGAGTCCACCGTAGCTCTCTGCATCAGCCGCCCAGGTGAATTCGAGCGGTTGATTCTGGGCAATGTCGATCGCCTGGGGATCGGTCACGCCGGTGCCCGAGAAGATGCTGGTTCCGAGGTACTTCTCTCGGATGGTCAGCGAGGGACGGGACAGATTGTCGATGTAGAAATTATGAACGGTCCGCCCATAGCTCAAGTCGAGGCTCACCGCGCCAGCAGTGTCCTGGGCCTGCATGGCGAAGAGGTAGTACTTGAGTTGCCCTCCGGGAGTCCGCTGCTCGAGAGTAAATGGCTGACGGCGATCCTCTTCCCTGGCCTTGTAGGAGATCCAATCACTCCAACCCGGCTCCGAGAAGCTCAGTAGATCCTCCCTGTTCTGTTCGTATTTGAAACGCGTGTCGATCCAGAGATCATCATCCGGCGACGCGGTACGTTCGAGCAGGGCATCCTTGAGGAGATAACGGATCTTGGTCGGGGCGTTGGTCTCGAAGTCGGGATCAGCTCCCGTCCAGCCCAAAACAAAGGAGGGCGGCAAGCCCTTGGCCCCTGAATAGCTGGCACTCATGCCGGTCGGGGTGGTCAAGCGGATGGTGGGCGACAGGGTCGTGGCCGTGAAGGTGATCATCGCCGGGCTGGGATCCACGCCTCCGTCATCGTCAATCGCGCGCACGAACAGCGTGTGCGGCTGGAAAAAGCGCTGCATCTCATCGGGCAGCAGGAAATCACCGTCAAAGCCCGACGAGTCGGCTGTCACGATGAACGTCGTATCCATCGAGGTGGTGAAGGACCAGGGATTGAGTGTGTCACCGGTAGCGGGATCAACTGTCAGGGTGTCTTGAACGTTGATTCCGTCGATGCCGTTCGATGACATCTTCCATTGGTAGCCGCGAATCGATCCATCGGGATCGTTGCCCGTCCAAAAGAATTCCACGGTGATTTCGGTCTGTTGAAGAACTGGCGGTGTTCCGCTGATGCGCGTGTCCGGCAGAGCGTTCACGACGGCCACTCCCCCGAGTTCCGTCGAGGGTGAACACCCATTGGTCAGGGTCAGGAACACGGCGGGCGCCAACGCCATGAGAACCGCTGCAATTTTCGTCCATCGTTGCAAAATCTACCTCCCAGCCTGCGACACGCTCGATGTCCTGGAACCGAAATCCTAGGGCATCGGCGGGAAGATCTCTCCAGTGTTCGTCACGATTTTGAGCACGTACTGCTTCTCAAAGACATCGCTCTGGAAGCTGAAATCGTTGTTGATCATGAACCCGGCGAAGTTCTCGTTCAAGGTCCCTTCACAACGTTCGTCGTGGATTTCCGGGATCCGTACCTCGTCCCAGAAATAGTAACCGCAACGTGAAGATCCGAACGCGTTGTTCGACGCATCTCGTGTGATGACTCGCGAAATCGTCAGGCCAAACTGGCCGGCCAGCAGGTCCAGGGCTCTCTGAGCTTCTGCTTCAGTATAGCCGTAGGAAGGTCCCTGCAAGAACTGCATGAAGGTCTCGCTGCCGAGAAGCATGAGGAACTGGGGCACGAAAACACGCACCCGCATGTTCCACACGCCGTTGTCATCGATCGCATCGCTGTGATTCGCAGGCAGGGTGCCCAGGGAATAGGTGATCTGCAGGATGTCATCTTCACCGGTTCCATCCCGGATGATGTTCGTCAACGAATCGACATGCGAGGTGATCTCGTAACGGCACGAAAGCATACGCTCGACGGCCTCGCCATAGGTGGGATCGCCAGCCGAAACGGCCGGCAAGAACAGCCGTTCTTCTGCGGAATCCTCGGCATAGATCTCGAGCTCGTACGTGTAGTAGAACCCAGAGACTTGGTCGAAGTTACCGGCCGTCGGTTCGACATGGGTCAGGGCGTTGGCGCTGGGGTTGACCCAGGCGGCTCCGACCTCGACTGTCGTCAGTCGAAGCCAGTCGGGGTGTGAGCCAGTCACATCGGCGCTCTGGGCCACGTAGAAGGTATCGATCTCTGCCGTGCAAACTTCGGTGATGTACTCCGATACGGTTCCGGGCTGAACGACCTTGAGGCACTGGACTTCAGGTCGGTAGTTGCCACTGAACTCGAAGACGTCCGGTGTGCTGTCCCGCTGGTTGTGCTCGTCCACGCCACGCACGGTGAAGTCATAGTCGAAGGAGCCTACGATGAAACTGACCGTATCGGCACTGGCGCCGGAGATCTCGTCCTCCCAGCTGTTGGCCGCGGTATTGAACAGGGTCTCGAAGCCGAAAGGTGAGTTGATGCCTCCGCGGTAGAGCCCCACCGCCTCGAACTTGCCCTGGAATCTCACGGCCCGGGCGTTGTCTTCCTCGCCGGGTATGTCGGCGTAGCGGATGTCACGGGCGTCGTCCCAGCCAACAGCCTTGAACGTCACGACTGACCTTTGCGGAACCCTGCCACCCGGGCTGAAGGTCGTGCTGGTCACCGAGAGATCCGGTGCATAGACGGTGTAGTAGGGATACACGGTGAGATCATCGGGGAAGAATGGATCCGTCGACAGATTGACTCGCTCATCGGGGTCGATGACACCGTCGTCGTTGTAGTCCCAGGATTTTTCCTGTCCGAGGATATAGGTGTCGGGATCGTAGTTGACCACGAAGTTGAGCACCCGCTTATCGACCGGAATCTCGACGCCGGCGACATCGATCGTGTTGACCAACAATTGGTGGACACCATGAGTCAGGCGCCGGGTGGTGACATCGTCGGTCGGTGATCCATCGTTCGAGAACGAGAGGGACACGACCTCTCGAAATACGCTCGCCAGGCGATTGAGCTGAGGGTTGAATTCCCTCGGAAACCAGCAGTCCTCGTTGACCGCGTCGCAGATGACATCCGACGGCAGGCGGTATTTGTAGCCGTTGAGCCCATCGAGAAGACCGACTTCGTCACTCTCAGCCAGAGCCGCTTCGGTGAAGTTGGCGATGTTGGGTGTCGAGCCTCTCCAGCTCAGCGTGAAGGGCTGACCGTAACCGATGGTGTCGGCACCGGCGATCCTGTTCTCTTCGGTTTGATCGAGGCTGTTGTAGAACCGAAGGGACGGTTGTCCCAACGTGTTGCTCAGGAAATAGAGCCTGGCCGGCGTCCTGTCGAAATCACCACGATCGTCGACCGCCACGATGTGGAAAGTCATATCCCGGGCGGTTGTGGAACCGGAATTGATCTGAAAGTCGATGATCGTATCGGTTCGTGTCGTCCACTCCGCGATGTCCAGTGTGTTGATGTTGACTGCGGGGTTGAAGCGTGCGTCTTCCTCGTCGTCATCGGTGTCGAGATCCTGGATCGTGCTGTCGGTCAATGCCCAGACGAACCTCGTCACCCGGCCATCGTGATCCGTCCCGCGCCAGAAGAGGTGATAGTGAAAAAGGCCGCCACCCTCTTCAACCGGGGCGCCCGTCAGATAAGTTTCGGGAGCCTTGTTGACGATGACCGTCTCCGGCTCAAAAGCCCGGCAGCCGAACAGGATTGAGAGAGTCAGGACTCCGATCAGGAGATATCCCGCAACTTGACGAGTTTGGATCCTCATGTCGGTGAGCGCCTTTCCTGCGAGCTGGCCGTGTGAGACGATCACGGCCGCGCGAGTGACTTCGGCCGATTCGGCGCGGCCGGTCCACACGGGAAACGTGGGGGATTGATCCCGATCTCGGGCTGGTTACCTTGTCCGTCAAATATAGGGATCCCGGAACGGCAGTGTCAACCACGACTTCTGACGAAGACCGTGGCAAAAGTGTGGATTTCAAGTGAGTTCCACGTTTCGTCGTCCGCTGTAGGGCCCATCAGCCGAGTCGATGCCCCGGAGGGGTGCAGACCGGCTGTCCCGCAAAAAAAAGGGGAGCGACCCGAAGGTCGCTCCCCAGCAGACGGAACGCGAAGATTACTTCACGAGAGCCATCTTGTTGACGGTCACGTTGCTGCCGGAGCGCACTTCGTAGAAGTACACGCCAGAGGCGACCTGAGCGTCACTGTCATTCTGACCGTTCCAGAGCACGGTGCCCTGGAGCGTAGTGACAGGACCGTCCACCAACGTCTTGACGAGTTCGCCACGGACGTTGAAGACCTTGATCGAGAGGTCACCCACACGCGGGATGGTCCATTCGATCTTGGTCGAGGGGTTGAACGGGTTCGGCGAGTTCGAGGCACGGAACGCCATCGGTGTCTGGCCGACACCGGTGCCGCCGCCCGGAGCGATGAAGCCGAAGTAACGCAGAATCTCGTCGAGAGCATCCACGCGGGCCGGGAAAGGCAGACCACTCGGGCTCACGTAGCCGGGAATGGTGTACATGTACATCAGGTCCACGGGGAAGTAGACAACCTTCGAACCGGAGGTCGGCTCGCGGTTGACGAAACCGGCAGCAGCAGTGGTCACGCCGTCATTGACGGGGTTACCAGCAGCGTCGGTCCATTCGGCGATTTCCAGAGCGGTCGTCTTGCTGACTTGATCAAAGGAGTTCAAGCCCGGGCAGGCGCCGAAGGCGATGAAGTCCGTGTTGAAGCCAACAGGAGTTCCGACCTGGTCGACGGCACCAGCAACATGCTTCACAACCGGCGCCAACTGGCCGCCGATCACAGCACTGATGTCCTTCGAGGTATACTGCACACCGAACCAAGTGGCGACAAAACCAGCACCCGTGGCTCCCGCGTTCACGACGAGGTCATGAACGAGGTTATCACCGGTGGCCAGGAAGTTCTTGCCGCTGTTCAGCCAAGCAGTCAGCAGGGCGATATCGTCCGACTTGTCGGAACTCTGATTGTAAGGGTTCAGAGTCATGTTGGCCAGGTTACCGGCGGTATAGAGCATGGTCGTATAACCGGCAATCTGGGGAGCCGTGGCACGAGAGCCCAGGCCATTCGACACACCGGAGGACGGAGCGTTGGTGTAGTAAACGTCGTAGTCCACACCCTCGCTGTAACCCAGGTTGTTCAAGGCGGTGACCCATTCGTTCTCGCCACCACGATTACCGAAATCGTTGTAGAAGAGAATTTCGGGCTGGTCGCCAGCTACAGCACTGTTCATGGTCGGGAGACCACGCACAATGTTACTGGATGTCCACTGGAAGCTCTGGTAGCCAGGGTCACCCGGGAACACACCGTAGCCGGCGAGGTCGCCGGGCAGCGTGGTCGAGTTCACCACGGCACCGACAAGGTCTTCCGCGTAGATGTAGTAATGCAGGACGTCACCGGGGAACAACATGCCCTCGTCGGGCAGGTCGAACGAGTAACGATCCGGCACCCTCGCACCGGCAGCCGTGAACACGGTGTCACCAAGGACGGAACCGGCCACAGCAGTCGTACGATGGATATCGAACAGCGGGTTGGCATTGATCGTGTAGTGCAGCGAAGGACGGCCGTTCAGCACGGCGCCCGGAGCCACAGCGGTCACCGTGTAGGTGATCGAGTCACCCGGCAGGATGCCCGGGAAGGCTGTGCCCATGATGTCATCGGCCATATCGAACCTGATGCTGTTGTTTTCCAGGTTCACATAGTCGATGTCGCCAATGGCGGGGAAGTTGTCCTGAGCCTGTTCGAGATCACGGGTCGTGATGGCCGGACCAGAGATCAGATAGACTTTGAAGGCAACGTTGTCGAAGTAGGGAGCGGGAGTACCGTCGATACCCTCGAAGCCCCAGTTCCAACCGAGCTCGTTCGTGCCCAGAGCGATCTGGACGTGAGTCGGCGTGTTGGTGATCAAGTCGGTCACGGTCTCGCCACGACGGAAACTCTGCGGTACGTTACCGTAGTACACGAAGTTCCTGTCGTTCCAGCCGGTCCACGAAAGGCCGCCGTCATCCGAGGAGCGGACGTGCCAGACGTAGAAGAAGCCGTTGGCGAGGGGCAAGTGGTTGTAGATGTCCCATTCCAAGCGGGCACCAGCATGCGTGTCGCCGATGGGAACGCCGAGCTCATCCCAAGCGATCACGGGCGACCAGACCTCATTCAGTGCATGGAACAAGGGTCCAGCACAGCCACCCAAGAGGTTATGGGTGAAGGAGCCGGGTCCGTAGGTAAAGGTGATACCCTGGGTACCGCCGGTGCAAGGCACCACGATGCCGTCATCGATGAAAGCGACCAGAGGGGTCGGATTCGTGATGCACGGATCAAGGGTGTTCAAGCTCGGCCAGACCTTGGCGAAGTCGCCAACGCTCGGTGGGAAGGCGATGTACCAGTTGCTGCCCAGCATTCCCGATTCGAAGGCATCAGTCGTGCCGGTCAGACCATTGGTACCGCTGACCACGATGTTGTCAAGCTGCGCCAGACCTTCGGTGGGCCACAGGCAGTCTTCATCGGACCAGGCACCATCGGACTCGGCCTTGAAGCGCAGGTGCACTTCGTTGCCGCCGACGCCGACGTAGTCGGTGCTGGGAACGGTGAAGGCGACAACCTCGGCCAAGGGGCCGCCGGTGCCGTTGTACGTCTTCTTGGTGACCATGCCTGCGGCACCGTCAGCCTGGAGACGCAGATAGTCATAACCGGGCTCGTTGTCGTAGTTCAAGTCGAACGAAACGGTGACGTCCGTCCCGATGCCGTTGTCGGCAACGGTTCCGGTCCAGTCGAGCCATTCGTCGTAGTTGTTGCCGTAACCTTCGACGGCTCCAGTGCCGCAGGTAAGATACACGTCACCAGCCCAGATACCGAAGCCGGTACCGGGGTTCATGAACGTGCTGATCTTCCAGATTTCTTCGGTCTTGGCAGTCAAGTCAACGCCGAACCAGCCTTCATCGTCGGGCAGGGTCGGGTTAACGTCGTTTTGGAATTTACCTGTTCCGACACCGGGACCACCAATCAGGTAGACGGTATCGGCCTTGGCACTGTTCATCCCGGTGCTGGTCTGGACGTTATTCTCATAACTTCCATCAGCAACATGAACGCCCTGGATCCCCGTAGGAGTCGAGGCGATAGCGACCGAAGTCGCCAGAATCAGAGCCAAGCAAACGAGAGTGACTTTCCTCATACTTTCCCCCCATCGCTGAACTAGTCGGATGGCAAAGGTGAAAGTTCGTCATCGACCGAGAATCGGCCGAGACACCTTAACAGAGCAGGCAGATCGCTTTCTCCAACCCTTGGCAACGAACTCAAATCGTGACGATGTTTTGTTCACTGCGTCAGGTGACAGGATGACTCGCGTGTCAAGCAAGAGTGTCAAGTTAAAGGAACTTACTTGTCGAGTGGAGTCAGGCGCAACGTCACAGTGGAAAGGTTCTGCCCCTTGAGTCGCACCCCTGAGATTACAGAATTTCACCAGATGAGTCAATAGTATATGTCAAAAAAATCAGGCCCCCCTGACAGGACGCCTGACCCCTCTCAATATGAGTGTAGCTGTTCATTAATCAAACTATGATGACGTATTATCAACTGGGGCAAGAACGGTGAAATCAGCATATCCAGCGAACAGGCCCTGGACTTCGCCAAGGAACGATCTTCTCGATAATCTGAGCTCTTCATCTTCGGCGTTCACCCTCACTGAGTCATAATAATCATCGATCAAAGGGCCAAAGGCCGACAATCTGCGAAGAATCGACACCTTGTCCCCTGACGTCCCAGCCTGATCCAGATCCGGTATGGATTCAGAGATCGCCCGGAGCAACGATTGCTCGGCAGGATCGGGCAATCCTGCGTAGGCTGCCGTGATTTGTCCTGAGCGCCAACGCTCCCTGCATGTCTCGAGTTTCGGGCCTGACAGGAGCTCACCCTCCAGGATGTTGCGACAGCGCTTGAATCCCTGGGCGAGCTGGAGAAAATCCCGCTGGCCCCGGAACCCCGACAAAGCCAGGGCCCATGCCCGAACTTCGACCGGGTCGTGTCCGTGCAACGGCATCGTGGCCCGCACAGCATCCTGGTCTAGGCCGCAGGCAACGAGATGTCCTTCCAGGCGGGTCGTGATAAATGCGAACAACCCGGCCCGAGCCTCGACCCGCACCGGGCCGTCGGCCAGGTGGGAGTACTGGTCGAGAGCTGCATCGAGCAGATCGCGCAGATCCAGATGGACATCGGCGTCGAGCACGAGGCGCAGCAAGGCAAGAGCATGACGACGCAGGGCGTAGGGGTCCTTGGCTCCGGTGGGGATGAAGCCGGCCAACCAGCACCCGGCTAGCGTGTCGACACGGTCCGCTGCAGACAGCACGGCGCTCGGCCGGTCGGCCGGCAGATCGTCTGCCGCCGAGCGCGGGCGGTGGAACTCCTCGAGGATCCGGCAGACTGCTTCGTCCTCGCCGGCCACCGCAGCGTAGCGAGCTCCGATCAGGCCTTCGAGCTTGGTGAACTCCTTGCCGTCCTTGATCATTTCGGTGACCATATCGAAACGCGCAATGGCTGCGGCCCGGATCAGGGCCTCGGGCTGATTCCCCTGACCGAGCCCGTTCTCCCACAGCCAGGCGGCCATGCGCGCCACCCGGTCCACCTTGTCCTTCATGGATCCGTAGCCTTCGATCCAGGTGACTGACGCCAAGCTGGCGGTGTGTTCATCCGGCGTTTTTTTCTGGTCGAACTCCCAGTAGAACAGAGCATCGCTCAACCGGGCTCGCAGGACGCGTTCGTTGCCGTGACGCACGTTTTCAAGGGCGACATCATCACCGTCGCGCACGGCGATGAAATTCGGCAGCAGCCCACCTGACTCCTTCCCTACGGCGAAATAGCGCTGGTGCGCCTTCAAAGCGGTCACGATGACCTCGTCGGGCAGGGCGAAGAACGACTCCTGATAGGCCCCCACGAACGGCGTCGGATACTCGCAGAGGTGAACGACTTCGGTCATGAGTTCCGGGTCATGGATCCGGTGTCCCCCGGGCAGTTCGCCGAGGAGGGATTCGATGCCCTCCTCGATCATGCGACGCCGTTCATCCTGATCAACGATGACCCCGTTGTCTGCCAGAACCGACTCGTAGTGAGCGGGTTCAGCGATTTCGATCAGGCGGCTATCCGCCAGGGTTCGGTGACCCCGGGTCCAACGGCCGGCTTCCACGCCTGCGATCGAAACAGGAATCACGTCGGATCCCAACAGAGCGACCACCCACTGAATCGGCCTGGCGTATTCAATGTCGGCGTAGCCCCAGCGCATGACTTTGGGAAAGGGGATCGAAAGCAGGATACCCGGGATCCTATCGGCGAGGATTTCCGCGGCCGGACGCCCCGTGACGATCTTGCGGGCGCCCAGGAAGGTGCCGCCTTTCTTGTCCTGAACCTCGTAGGCCCCAGCCAAGTCGATGCCGTTCTTCCTGGCGAACCCCTCGGCCGCCTTGGTCGGACGCCCTTGGTCGTCGAAGCAGATCCGAAAGGGAGGCCCCATCAGTTCGACTTCGCGATCATCCTGTCGCACCTGGAGGTTCCGAATCAGCACAGCCAGACGGCGAGGCGAGGCGAGCACTCGAACACCGTCATGATCCAGTGCAGCGTCACCCAACAACTCGAGGAATCCACGCTCGACATGAGTGAGTTCTACCGGCTGGAAACGGGCGGGCAGTTCGTCGGTCCCCACCTCGAGCAGCAGCGGCAAACGGATCGATTCAGTCACAGCCGGCCTCCTCACGGTTGAGCAGGGGGAAGCCCAGGGCCTCCCGGGAATCGATGTAGGCCTGCGCCACGGCCCGGGCCAGTTGTCGGACCCGTTTGATGTAGCCGGTCCGCTCGGTGACCGAGATGGCTCCACGCGCTTCGAGCACGTTGAACAGATGACTGCACTTGATGACCGAATCATAGGCGGGATAAACCAGCCCGTCGGCGATCAGGGCCACGGCCTCGGCTTCGCGGTCATCGAAATGCCGACGGTACATGGCGACGTCGGCTTTTTCGAAATTGAAGGCGGAGAATTCTCGTTCGGACTGTCCCATGACGTCGGCCCAGGTCATACCGCCGCCCCAGACCAGATCCTTGACGTGCTCACAGCTCTGGATGTACATGGCCAGGCGAAGCAGGCCGTAGGTCAGCTCCACCGTGACAGGGCTCAGCTTGAGACCCCCCACCTGCTGGAAGTAGGTGAACTGGCTGATCTCCATGCCGTCGATCCACACTTCCCAGCCCAGGCCGCTGGCTCCGAGGGTGGGCGACTCCCAGTCGTCCTCCACGAAGCGGATGTCGTGCTCACGCGGTTCGATGCCGATGGCCCGAAGGCTGTCCAGATACAGCTGTTGGGAATCGCCGGGATTGGGTTTGAGGATCACCTGGTACTGCAGAAACTGCTGCACCCGGTTGGGATTCTCGCCGTACCGGCCGTCCTTGGGACGCCGGCTGGGCTCCACGTAGGCGACCTTCCACGGCTCGGGTCCCAAGCAGCGCAGAAACGTGGCCGGATTGAAGGTCCCCGCCCCCACTTCCGAATTGTAGGGCTGCACGATGACGCACCCCTGATCGCTCCAGAACTGCTGGAGCCGCGCGATCATCTCCTGATACGAGATCATGACTGGTCGTCCTTCCGGGCACTGGCCCGCTGCTTGGCCGTCTCCGGCCTCCGAAGCAATTCAAGCGCCGCAGGCAGACGGTACGTGGGAACGTGGAATTGCAGGAATCCATGCAGATGGATTCCGATTTCGCGCCGCAGCGCTGAATCGCTGGCGACCACGGCAATGGCTTCTCCGTCACCACGATCGATTCCCAGCAGGATTTCATGGGCCCCACGAGTCAGGGGGCGACCGAACCCACCGATGCCCTCGGCACCGCACGAGCGACAGACAAGACCGCCGACATCCGGACAGAATCTCGCTCCGCGGGCCGGATCTTCCTCTCCTGTGCTTCCGCAATGGGCGCAGCTACCTATTTCAGGCCCGATCCCATGAAGATCGAGCAGATTGAACTCGAAAGCGTAGAAAAGCCCGGCGTCGCCGGGTGACCGGGATGATAGCATCTGCAGGAAACTCCGGCAAAGAACGAAGACATCCCGATCCCGATCGCCACTCGGCCGACAGCGGTCGGCCAGTTCCACGACGGCCAGCACGTAGGCCGTGCGCTCCAGGCCCCCGTCTCCCATCTGGGTGTCCAGCAGAACTTGCCCGCCCTTGAGATACTGGAGCTCCCGGTCGGGGCGCAGCCCGAACTCGACATTCACCAGTCGGCCCGGTTGGACCAGGGGACGCAGCGTCGAGCGCTCGCTTCTCGCGCCCTTGGCGATCATCCGTACGTAGCCGTGTTCACCGGTGACCATCGAGGCGATCACGCTGGTTTCTCCGGTCGGCCAGGTCCTCAGCACAACGGCGTCCGAGGACGCCACCGGCTGGGACAGGACCGCCACCGTCAGCCGCTCCCGTTCAGGATCAGTGTCGCCAGTCCAAGATAGATCACGATGGCCACGACATCGTTGGATGTCGTGATGAACGGCCCGGTCGCCAGGGCGGGATCAATGCCTACACGATGCAGGAACAGGGGCACGGCGGTGCCGACCAGGGCGGCGAAGATGATGACCACCAGCATGGAGAACGTCAGGACGAGCGCGAGTTCCTGGCTGCCCACGACGAACAGCGCCACGAAGAAAAGGCTGGCGGCGATCAGGCTTCCGGTCATCAGGGAAGTCGCGAGTTCGCGTAGGAGATAGCGGCCGATGTGGTAGACATTGACATCACCGGTGGCCAGACCGCGCACAACAACCGAGGAAGTCTGGATCCCCGTGTTTCCGCCCATGGCCATGATCGCCGGGATGAAGAACGAAAGGGCGACTGCTCCCTGCAGGGTCGCTTCGAAGTGATGCATCAACAGGACACAGCCCACCTGCCCCACGAGAGCGGCCAGGAGCCACGGAAGGCGGGCCCGAGCCACCTTCAGCGGCGAGGTTTCGCCCAGCTCTTCGCTCGTACCGGCCATCTGGGCGATATCCTCGGTGGCCTCTTCGGCCATGACGTCGTGCACGTCGTCCGCATGGATCACACCGACCAGGCGGCTCCAGGCATCCACCACCGGCAGGGTGATCAGATCATGGGTGCGAACGAACTGGGCGACATGCTCCTGGTCCAGGCCTAATTCCACGAAGTGCGGATCATGCTCCATGATGGTGGCCACGATGGTCGACCATGGCTGAATGAGCATCTCGACCAGGGGCAGCCGACCGACCAGCCGTTCCTGGTCGTCGATGACGTAGATGAAATGGAGGGATTCCCGATCATCGGGGTGCAGAGCCCTGACAGCCCGCACAGCTTGCAGGCAGGTCGCGTCGGCGGGAATCGAGAGGAACTCCTTGGCCATGATGCCACCGGCAGTATCCGGTTCGTACTGGAGCAGCTCTGTGACTTCCTCGCGTTCCTCCTTCTCCATCGCGGCCAGAACCTGGCGGGCATCCTCGGCGGACATCTCGCCGACGACATCAGCGGCCTCGTCCGAGCTCATCTCCTCCATGATGTCCGCTATGGCACTGTAGGACGTCAGGCTTACAAGGACGTCCACGCTGCGGCGGTCGATCTCCACCAGGACGTCGGCCGCAATATTGATCGGCAGCAGCATGATCATGCGCGCCGTATCCTCGATGCTCAACGGGCGAACAATCTCCGAAAGGTCACCCGGAGAGAGTTCGGCGGCGATGGCCTTGAGTTCCTCTTCGCGATTGTCGGCAAGCAGCGATTTGAACCGGACACCGTATTCGTGCCACTGTTCATTCAGCTTGGCCGGATCGAGGAACGGGCCGTCCGACGTCGGAGTGTCCAGATGCTGATCGTCATGCATCGCGATGCCCCCCCTGGTCGGTTCCCGATAATTCCCTTGAAGCATCGATGTCCCTGATCTGTTCCTCGGTCACCACAGCTCCTCCTGAGATGATCAGGCGGATCCCCTCTTCCACCGTCATGTCGAGCACTTTGGCCTCGGCCCGGGGCACCAGCAACAGGAATCCCGAGGTCGGATTCGGAGTCGTGGGCAGAAAAACATAGAGCAGGTCGGTAGTGGCCTCGTCACGGGTCACGAAACCGACAGCCCA
>Ga0180007_10000271_pt1 | contig 93445 bp, 100 predicted proteins | sample MM_PC_MetaG_FD_121122 | JGI IMG/M metagenome (GOLD analysis project Ga0180007, IMG submission 121122) | Groundwater microbial communities from the Aspo Hard Rock Laboratory (HRL) deep subsurface site, Sweden - MM_PC_MetaG | ecosystem: Environmental > Aquatic > Deep subsurface > Groundwater...
GTCATCGTCCTGAACGATAAGAACATTATCAAAAATAATTTGAGCACTATCGTCTAAGCAGCTTACCTTTGTACCGGAAAGATTTTTGATCGTCATATTGTAAAAGGTCAATTGAGAGCCTGCAGTAACAAACAAACGGGCTGAAGACGCAAGATCCAATTCGTTCCCGTTTCCGTCGATTGTGTGAGTTCCGTTAATCGTCCAGGTTCCTGTCAACGAAACTTTGGCGTTAAATTGCGTGCGTGAACCGTTGCCAGACAGATAGAACGAGCCGGTCCATATCGAATCGTTCGCACTTATTCTCATAACATGATTATTGAGATCAAGCGTTCCAGAAAGTGTCACATCACCGCCAACCTCAAAATCTTGTAGTTTTTGATAGAACTCAAGATCTCTTTCAAGCGCAAGAACACCGTTGTTTAATACAAGACTGTACTCATCAATCTTTGCATCGATACCCCAGGTTAAACTTGAGTTTTGATCAACAAGAACAATATTGCCAGAGATAGCCCCACCACCATGAAGCGCGTTATTATCTTGTGAGACCGTTATATTTTTTGATAGATTTCCATGGCACAAAATAAGTTCGTCATTCTGGTCGAGAACAAAAGAATCTTGATCGGTTATTGATCCAGTTAAATAAAAGTCCTGATATAAATCGTGAATACGGGTTTTGTTGGCAGTAAGATACGCACTCGAATCTTTATCAATCGTTGCATCTGTTGATAAACGTACTGAGCCACCAGAAAGATCTAATATTCGATGAGTATAAAACTTGCTAGAATCGTTCAGATACAGCTGACTAGAGTCACCATCAAATTCTAATTTATTTCTAGCGTACTCATTCATGACAAGCGATCCGGAAGCAACCTCAAGCTCCGATCCGTTTTTGATTTTGAGCAAAGCGTCGTTACCGTATGTGCCGTCACCAAGAACCAGCCCATTGGCAATATCGTCAGAATCGACGGTCAGGACCGATCGTCCATAGACGTTTATCGCACCCTTCTTTATCTGAAGCCCATCATTGACCACATGTAAGCCTGCATTATCAAGAACAAGTCGACCTGTGTTATCGACAAACTCAAGTGGTTGCGCTCCCGCAGACGCTTGTTTGCCAATTTTCAATGTCGAATCGTGATTTATACGAAAAGTCGAATGTGCTCTGATCGTCGATGTCTCAACACTGTCGTAGGTAAACGTATACGGCCCAGACATAAGAACGTTTCCGGCAAATTCGAAATGGCCATCTTGAAACCACACATCAGAGGCCAAGTCAATATTAAAATCTTTAAAAACTATTTTTGAGGTTTGAGAATCAAAGCTGAAAATATCTGATTTATCGAGCCGGATTCCACCAACTGTTAATAAAAGCTCTCCTGTTGAGTCAAGATTAATTGAACCATTATCCTGGACGAAAATCCTGCTTCCTCGACCATTGATTGTACAAGGGCCCTCAAAAAACAGTGGCGACTTAATGGTTAAGTCGTTATTAAGAAAAATATGGGCATTATTGAACGTAAACGAATTAAGCAGTTCAGAAATCTCTTCGGTAAGTTCAACAACATGGTCGTTGCCATAAATCAGAGCTGTACTGTTTGAACTGTTTTCGAGCGAACTTGTTGAGTTAGCAAACAAAAGGTCCTGAAGCAGATAAAGCGACCCCCCATTCAGATCAACCTGTCCACTTACAGGAAAAATCGCGTTAAACGTACAAGATGCATCTTGGTCCTGTAATAAAAAACCATGATTCATCTGTTTAAAACCAACAACCTGATTCCCGCTCCCTGCAAACGTTACTTGTTCCTGTGTGGAAACAGACGTCCAGTCGCCAAGTACTAGATCAGCTGGAAAGAGAAACTGCCCTAAGAAGAAAGAGATGCAAACAATAAGGCAGCCTAGAAAAATATTCTTTCTCATAATGTACTACTCTCCCTTTTCACCTTGGGGCTCACCCCAACACTCTCACCTTTTTCCCACATTACTACTACAATAACTTCTCAGCTTGTTCATTTGCTTGTGCTATTTTTTGTGCAGACTTTTCAAGCTGTTGCTGCTCTCCATCGTCCAGTGAAACCTTAAGCACATCACAAATCCCACTCTTTCTGATGATTGTTGGCACGCTCAAACAAACATTATCTATGCCGTTGTAATTTTGCAACAAACTTGAAACAGTCATCACTCTGAACTGATCTGTCAGAATCGCACGAACAATCTTTGAAACAACCAAGCCAATTGCGTAGTAGGTTGCTCCCTTCTTGGCTATAACCTCGTACGCCGCACCCTTCACTTCTTGATATATTTTCTCCATAACACCATCAGAGTAACGCGCAAAATTTCTTAACGGCATTCCGGCAACATTGGCGCCACTCCACCAAGCAAACTCTGAATCGCCGTGCTCTCCCAAAATATACGCCGTAATATCTTTTGGACTTATAGTAAAATAGCGTCCTAATAAATAGCGCAACCGAGACGAATCTAACACCGTTCCGGTTCCAAAAACGCGACATGACGGAAAGCCCGAGAGCTTACCCGTCACATAGGTCAGCACATCAAGCGGGTTGGTAACAACCAGCAAGATACAATCTTTATTTTTCTTAACAATTTTAGGAATAATGTCTTTGAAAACTTCGACATTTTTTGCCAGCAGATCCAGTCGAGTCTCACCACCAGGTTTCTGCGCAAACCCAGCTGCCAGGACAACGATCTTTGCGCCCTCAACCAGGTCAAACGAGTCTCCTGCCCAGATTTTCGCAGATTTGGTGAACTGCATCCCATGACGTAAGTCAAGAGCCTCACCCTCTGCTTTATTTTTATTAATGTCGATTATAGAAAGTTCAGAAACAACCCCATCAAGCATCATTGCGTACGCGGCCGCACATCCCACATTGCCCGCCCCGACAATTGCTACCTTCGAAGACTCACTACACGCTTCTTTTTTCATAGGCTCCACCACAGTTATGGTGCTTGTAGACTACTCCACCTACTTCACAGCACGAGTGTAACTTAAAAAAAATGAGTTGTTGAGAATTATTTAATACAGATTAAACACAAAAGGGCCATCAGTCTTCCTGATAGCCCTTTTGTGTTTAATGCTCAAAAATTATTGCTCGCTATACCCATTCGAGACGGGCAATGGTCGCGGTATCACTCGCACGCCGCCCAAGCGGGATAACTCGAGTGTATCCACCTGGTCGCTCAACATACTTAGGTGCAATCTCTTTGATTAACGTCATGGCAGCTTTATCATCATAAGGAATAAGCTGTTTAACCCGACGAATTGTGTTGAAATCACCGCCCTTACGAGCAATCGTCACAAGCTTTTCTGTAAACTGCTGAACAACTTTTATTCGAGCTTTAGTCGTTTGCAAGCATCCATTGTTAATAAGATGGATCGCCTGGTTACGAATCATCGCCTGTCTGTTGCCAAACTTGCGATTCAGCTTTTTCTTTCCGCTTTGATGCTTCATGATTGTAATCGATCCTCTTGTTCTTTCAGAACCTTTTTAAGGTCCAACTCTTTAACATTCATACCAAGCCGCAATCCGAACGCACTTAAAATTTCTTTAACTTCACGCAACGACTTACGACCAAAATTCTTAATCTTCAACGTGTCTTCCTCAGTCAAATTGACTAAGTCAATCACTCGCTTGATGCCAGCACCAATCAGACAGTTGTGCGCCCGAACTGAAAACTCTAGTTCATCGATAGGCTTTAAGAACAGATCGACAGGGAGTCCTTCGGTCGGTCCGCCAACCTCTAACATCTTTTCATGCTCAGCTTCTTCTTCGTCAGGCTTAGAGATCTCGTTAAACGGTATCTCCGTTGCCGTCAAAAAGTTTCCTAACTGGGTACGCAACACTGAAGTACCGTAATGAAGCGCGTCCTGTGGATGTATCGAACCGTCGGTAAATACCACAAAAATCAATTTGTCATAATCTATGGACTGACCAACACGTGTTTTTTCAACATGAAACTCAACTCGTTCAATAGGAGAAAATTTAGCATCCAAATAAATGCGTTCGTCAGACTGCAATGACGTTCCGTGAGGCCACTGCGCAGGACCGTATCCTCTTCCCATCTCAACAAAAAACTCGACCTCTAACTCTCCATCAGGAGCCAAGTGAGCAAGGACAAGATCTTTATTGATAAGCTCGAGGTGTTTATCAGCCGTGATGTCAGCAACAGTAACAACAGACTTCTCACTTCCTTTTGCAACGACATGCATTTTTCCAGGTTCGCCAGAATTGTTCTTTACAATGATCTCTTTAATGTTCAATAGAACATGAAGCATGTCCTCAACAACACCCTTGAGAGAAGAAAACTCATTGTTAACACCCTTGATAATTACTGAGGTAACTGCACATCCCTCAATCGATGACAAAATCACACGTCGCAACGCATTTCCAATCGTGATGCCAAAACCTGGTTCCAGCGGCTCAACAATCAACTCGCCAACCGTGCTTGAAGACTTACCTTTCTCCCACGTCAACTTTGGAATAGTCAGCGATTTATATTTCTTTTCCTGCATCCATCCTCCTATGCAACTAACGTTTGCCCTTTTCCCAAAACTATTGAAAGGGTGCTCTCCAAAGAGAGCACCCTTATCTCAATTACTTAGAATACAACTCAACAACCAAGTGTTCCTCAATCGGTACAACAATGTCTGAACGAATTGGTAACCGTAACACAACACCTTTTCGATCGTCTTTTTGCAACTCAAGCCATTCCGGAACCTTGATTCCCATAGCAAGCCGTTTATCAATAACGTTTTGTAAAAACTCTTTCCTTCCTAATGTTTGCGCGGTAAGAGCAATAACATCTTGCTCTTTGACAATATAGGAAGGGGAATCAACCCGTTTACCATTGATAGTAACATGCCCATGAACAACCATCTGCCTCGCTTGATCGCGTGAAAACGCCATCTTTAGACGAAATAACACGTTATCCAATCGACGCTCCAACAAACTGAGTAGATGCTCGCCGGTAACACCTTTTTGCTTCGAAGCAATATCAAAAAAGCGTCTGAACTGGCGCTCACGCATGCCGTACATTATTTTAATTTTTTGCTTTTCACGAAGTTGTTTTCCGTATTCTGACAACTTCTTGCCACCAAAACGACGACCATGCTGACCTGGCAATGTCGACCGCTTTTCCATCGCACACTTCGCTGTACGACAGCGTGATCCCTTTAAAAATAGTTTTTCTTCTGCCTGGCGGCATAATCTACAAGCCGCTAATTCACTAGCCATATCTGTTACACCCTTCGCTTCTTCGGTGGACGACAGCCATTATGAGGAAGCGGCGTCACATCGCGCAACACCGTCACCGTCAACCCTGAAGATTGTAAAGCCCGTACAACCGAATCTCGTCCAGAACCAGGGCCCTGCATATTTACTTCGACCAAACGAGCACCCAATCCAGCAAGCTCTTTTGCTAATCGATTTGCAATCTGAGTTGCCGCAAATGGGGTCCCTTTCCTCGCACCCTTAAAACCTAGCTGCCCCGAACTTCCTCGCAACAACACATCTCCGTCCGTTGTAGAAACAGAGACAAGCGTGTTGTTAAATGTCGATTTTACATGGGCAACAACAGTTTCAACACTTCTTAAACTTTTCTTTTTACTTTTTTTCTTATATGCCACAGCAACCTCTACCTGAAATAGACACAAAAATTACTTCTTCGTTGGAGACTTCTTCTTGGCAATAATACTGCCCGCTTTCTTTGGCCCCTTGCGCGTACGAGCATTCGTCTTCGTTCGCTGACCTCTGAGTGGCAATGAGCGCTTATGCCGCAGCCCTCGATACGACCCTATCTCTTGAAGCCGTTTAATGTTCAACGTTATCTCTTTACGAAGATCACCTTCAACTCGCAGCTTTTGAGCAAGAATCTGTTTCTGAATCGCCGCAACATCTTCATGAGATAAATTCTTCACTCGAGTATCCGGGCTTATTCGTGCATTCTTTAAGATCTCTCTCGACGTTGCTAACCCTATTCCAAAAATGTAAGTCAATCCCATCTCAACCCGTTTATCATTCGGTAGATGGACACCCTCAATACGAGCCATGTAATCCCTTCTTAATCGCTAACACAAACACGCTTACCCTTGACGTTGTTTATGACGAGGATTCTTTTTACAGATAACCCTCACAACGCCATTGCGCCGTATAATTTTACAATCAACACATATCTTCTTTACCGATGTTCGTACTTTCATAATCGTTCACCCATTGCTATCTGCCGTTCGAATCCATATCAAACTTTATATCTAAAAACAATTCGCCCTCTCGTTAAATCATAAGGAGAGAGCTCAACTAAAATCTTATCGCCAGGAAGCAGTTTTACATAGTGCATTCGCATTTTACCTGACACATGCGCCAAAATCGTATGTCCACCTTCAAGCTTCACCTGGAACATCGCGTTCGGCAACGCCTTCTCAACTACCCCGTCAATCGAAATGACATCTTTTTTCTTTTTTCTCATAACAACTTTCTATATGCGGGTCAACACCTGCGCGCCATCCCGTAGTACCACCACCGTATCCTCAACATGCGCCGCAAGACCACCGTCAACCGTCTTGATCGACCAACCATCTCGTGCCGTCACCACCTCATGCCCATGCTCAGTAATCATCGGCTCGATAGCCAACGTCATCCCTTCACGCAACAAAGGCCCCTCTCCTGGCTTGCCAAAATTCGGAACTTCCGGATCCTCATGAAGCCCCCTGCCAATACCATGGCCAGCAAATGTCCTTACAACACCAAACCCATCACGCTCTACCTCTTTCTGAATAACAACAGATATATCAGAAAGATGCTTTCCTGGGGCTATTTCTTTAATTGCACAATCCAAAGCCCACTGCGCAGCAGCTGCTAGCCGCTTGACCACTGTGCCCACCTTGCCAACGAAGAAAGATCTCGTCATATCAGCACAATAATGCTTGTAAGAACCTGCAACGTCTATCTTAACAAAATCTCCGATTTTTAGAATGTTTTTGTCAGATGGCACACCATGTATCACAACGTCATTCAAAGATATACAAGTGGCATATTTATACCCGCCATAACCCTTGCAAACGGGAAACAGACCAGCTCTTCTCATTTTCTCTTCAATGAGCCGATCCAGCTCAAGGGTTGAAACACCAACCTCGATGCGATCAGACATTTCGGCCATAATGCCTGCCAGCAACTGGCCCGCCATATGCATTTTGTCAATTGCAGCTTTGTTCTTTATAACAATCATCTACTAACCACGGCGACCCTTTAGTCGCCCCGTAGCCAAGAACCCCTCGTAACGCCGCTCTATAAGCTGCGATTCTATTTGAGACGAGGTATCAAGCGCAACACCAATCACAATCAAAAGGCTCACTCCGGCAAACATCGTTGGAAGCTGTGGCAATAAACCGTACACAACCCCGGGTAGAATCGCTAGAGAAGCCAAGTAAAGCGATCCAGGAAAACCAACCCTGGTCAAAATATAGTCAAAGAAATCTGCTGTTCTTTTCCCGGGTCGAATACCAGGAATAAATCCACCAGACTTACGGATATTATCCGCTAGCTCAACCGGATTAAAAATTATTGCGGTATAAAAGAACGAGAAAAACATGATCAAGCCAGCAGTTAAGACACTGTGCAGCACACCACCATAACGCAACCAATCCTCCACAATAACCTTGAAAAATGGAATCTTTGTTGCAATCAGCGATGCAATCGCAATAGGCATCGACATCAATGCACTCGCAAAAATCACAGGAATAACGCCTGCGCTGTTTAGCTTAAGCGGAATATATGAACTCTGCCCGCCATACACCTTTTGGCCAACAACCCGTTTGGCATACTGAACAGGAATCCGTCGCTCACCTCGTTCCAAGAAGATAATGACCGCTATAATCGCAACCAGAAAAAAACCTAGTAACCCAGCCCAAAACATATCTTCGGCTCCGCCAATACGCACCTTTTCAAAGATCTTTAATACTGCAGCCGGAAAGGTCGATAAAATACCGGCAAAAATAATCATCGAACTACCGTTCCCGATACCATGCGAGTTGATTTGCTCGCCAAGCCACATGACAAACAATGCACCAACCGCCAAAATAATCATGGTGGTTAAACGAAATCCCCATCCAGGAGTAATAACAAGTCCAGGAAATCGTTCAACAAAGAGCGCTGTACTTAGGCCATACATAATACTCAAACCAAACGTGAGATAACGAGTGTACTGGCTAATAATTCGACGTCCATGCTCGCCCTCTTTTGAAAGCTGCTCAAGGGATGGCAGCATCACTGTCAAAAGCTGCATCATAATCGATGCATTGATGTACGGTCCCATACCAAGGGCAAAGATCGCAAATCGACGCAATGCACCACCGGCAAACAAATCCAAATAAGAAAGCAGGCCACCAGCGGTACCACCACCAATCAACTGGTTGAAAACATGCACGTTGACTCCTGGAATCGGAATGTGCGTGCCAAAGCGATACACAAAAAACACCCCCAGCGTAAAAAGAAGCTTCTTTCGTAGCTCAGGGACTAAAAAAATATTTTTTAAATTACGAACTATTACCACCACGTGTTAACTCCTACTCTTGCCCTTCCGGGGCAATTTTTTTCTCTCCCGTCAACGCCAATATCAGTGCCTGTCCACCAGCCTTCTTAATAGCCTCGATGGCAGACTTGCTAAACGCGTCCGCATGTACTGTCAGTTTTTTTGTTATGATTCCATTCGAAAGAATCTTCACCAAAGGCTCTTTGTTGGACTTAATCAGGCCCTTCTCTCGAAGGGCCTGACGATCAACAATCATGTCTGTATCGAATCGCTCTTCTAAGTCTTTCAAACCAACCAAACAGTACTCTTTTTTAAACACGTTGGTAAAACCGCGACAAGGCAATCGTCTACTCAACGGCATCTGTCCACCCTCAAAAAAAGGCTTCAATCCAGAACGACCGCCAGATCGAGACCGCTGCCCCTTATGCCCACGACCAGAGGTTCCCCCCCTACTGCCGCCTCGGCCAACACGTTTTCGTTTTTTCTTGAGCGACTCAAGCTCATGCAGCTGTAACATCTTTATTCCCAACTAATTCTTTTCCAATTATTTCTTGTAAACTCTTTCCTCGCATCTTGGCAATATCGGCCGCTGAGCGTAACTGCTGCAACGCGTTAACGGTTGCTTTGACCGCGTTTTGCGGATTAACCGATCCTATCGACTTCGCCAAAACATCTCGGATTCCTAGTGCCTCCATAACCGCTCGAACCGCACCACCCGCAATCACGCCGGTACCCTTCGATGCCGAACGAATCAAAACTTTGCTCGCGCCAAATCGGCCCGTAACGGTATAAGGAATCGTCGTTTTATAGAGAGGAACAACAAACATATTCTTTTTCGCTCGGCGAAGTGCCTTAGCAATCGCAGAAGCAACATCGCGCCCCTTCCCTAGGGCAATACCGGCTCGCCCAGCCCCATCGCCAACAACGACAAGTGCCGAAAATGCAAACCGACGACCACCCTTAATAACCTTCGCAACACGGCGAACATTTATAACGGTCTCGATGAACTCACTTTCTTTTTTAAATTCTTTCTTCTTTTCTGCCATAGTCTACCCGGTTAAAAAGTTAATCCACCTTCTCGCAAACCCTCTGCCAACGCACGCACTCGTCCATGATAGCGATACGCTCCCCGATCAAAGAATACTTCCTTAATCGCCTTCTCTGTTGCAAGTTTCCCAAGCTCTAGCCCAACCTGCTTTGCAAACGAGCTCTTATCACCTTTTGCATCTTTCAGCTTGAGCGAGGAAAAACTAACAAGCGTTTTGCCTGTAGCATCGTCAATAACTTGTGCATAAATCTGTTTCAAACTTCGAAACACACTTACGCGAGGCTTAGCCCCCCTGCTCAAAAGCCCGTTCCTCACTCGAAAGGAACGTCGCTTGCGCTGTTGTTTTAATTTTTTTTCTGCACCCACCTGTCTATCCTTTATGCGCCCGTTTTACCGGCTTTTCGAATAATTTCTTCATCAGCTCGCATCACGCCGGTTCCTTTGTACGGCTCAGGCGTTCGAAAGCTTCGAACCTTGTCGCAAACACTTCCCAGAAGACCTTTATCATGCGACTTGAACAACAACTGTTGTCCGGTTCTGTCAACATCAACAGTAACTCCCACAGGCAAAGTATATTCAACCTTGTGACTATACCCCAACGAGAAAACCATATCTTTGCCTGAAATCTGAGCCTTGTACCCTAGGCCCACAATCTTCATGGCCAACTCAAAACCTTTTTCAATACCATGTATCTTATTCGCAAGCAACGCCCGATGCAACCCCCATTGCGCGCGAACCTCTCGCGTGTTTTGCGTTGGCGTTAAAACCAGTGTGCTGCCATCTATCGAGGCGACAAGCTGAACTGGTAACTCATGCTCAAACTTAAGCTTGGCACCACTCACTAAAACGTTATTTCCCTTCACCTCAACCTTAGCGGACGAAAAGGGAATTGGCTTTCTTCCTATTTTTGACATATCGCATACCCTTTTTTACCAAACATGGCAAATAACTTCGCCGCCAACAGACATCTTCCTTGCTTGCTTATCAGCAATTATCCCTTGATTGGTCGATAGGATAGATATACCAAGGCCACCAATCACCGGGGTCACTCCCTTTAAACCTGAATAATGCCTACGACCAGGTCGACTAATTCGCTTTATCTCATGAATAACCGACTCACCGCCAACGTACTTAAGATAAAGCTCTAAGAAGCTTCGATTCCGCTCACCAACAGCCTTCTTAAAATCTCTTATATAACCCTCTTCTTTAAGAACCTGCGCAACGCCGAATCTCATGTTCGAAAAGGGAACGATCACCGTACGCTTAGAAACCATCAACGCATTCCGGATCGCTGTTAAAAAATCGCCCATTGTATCAACTGACATAATAATACCTCACCAGCTTGTCTTTCTTACGCCGGGAAGCAAGCCTTCCAGCGCATATTTTCTAAAACAAATTCGACACAACATAAACATTCGCATAAAACCACGCGGCCTTCCACAGTCACGACAACGATTTCTTTGTCGTGTCGAAAACTTTGGGGTCTTATTTGCTTTTTCAATTAACGCTTTTCTTGCCATATCTTTTACTTCCTAAAGGGCATATTAAAACTCTTCAACAATGCGTATGCTGAGTTATCGTCTTTTGCCGTTGTGTGAACCGAGATGTTCAGGCCACGACTCTTATCAATAGAATCGTAATCAACTTCTGGAAAGACAAACCAATCTTGCATACCCAAATTATAATTACCATTTCCATCAAACTTTGTGGTCACACCCTGAAAATCTCGCACCCCAGGAAGTGCAACGTTTATCAACTTGTCTAAAAAGTCATACATCCTCTGCTTGCGCAGAGTCACCATAACGCCAATAGGAGCACCTTCCCGCAACTTAAATCCAGCAATCGAGTTGCGAGCTTTTGTTCGAACCGCGCTCTGTCCGGCGATATCACTAATGATGTCTCTAATAGCATTCAAAACCTTGCTATCGCCAACTGCGTCCTTAACGCCCATATTAATCACAACTTTTGACAGTCGAGGGATTTGCATAACATTCTTTACCCCCAACTCTTTTTGCAGCGCAGGTCGCAATGTTTCTTTGTATAATGTTTCTAATCGAGAACTCATGTCACCCTCTGTTTACCTAACTAAAAAGCCTCTTTGCAACGATGGCAAGCTCGAAGCTTATTTTGAACCGTCATTCGACAAGCCTTTTTGCACGAAGGACAAATCGGCATGAGTTTGCAAAATGGTACAAACCCTTCCTCCTTCGAAATTCGACTTGTTTCACCCTGTCGCCGCGCCTTGATGTGGCGAGTAACCAAGCAAACACCTTTCACCATAGCCTGCTCTTTTTTTCTATCAATAATAATAATGTTTCCCTGCTTCCCCTTATCTTTACCAGAGGTTACAACAACGAGGTCGTCTTTCTTTATTCGTACTGCCATCACAAAACCTCCGGAGCAAGAGAAACAATTTTCGTGTACTTGCGCCCTCGCAACTCACGTGCTACTGGACCAAAGATACGCGACCCAACAGGCTGCTTGTCTTTGTCGATAATAACAGCCGCATTATCATCAAACCGTACATAACTTCCATCCGATCTACGAAACTCTTTACGTGTTCTAACAATCACTGCATCTACAACTGCGCTTTTTTTCACAGTACCAGCAGGGATCGCACGCTTGACCGTCGCCTTAACGACATCACCAATGCGCGCAAAACGGCTCCGAGTTCCACCCTTAACCTCAATCACTTTAAGCTTTTTTGCGCCAGAGTTATCGGCAACGTCCAGCATCGTCTCTTTTTGAATCATCGCATCATCCTCAATTCTCAGTCAGCCTGCCTTATAATCCGACTCAATACCATATGCTTTGTTTTTGATAAAGGCCGACTTTCAGCAATCTCAACCCAATCTCCAACATGGGCAGTCCCCTGCTCATCATGCACCTTATACTTTTTCGACTTCTGCACCGTTTTCCCCAACAACGGATGCTTAAATCGTCTTGTAACCTTTACAACAACGGTCTTTTGCATCTTATCAGATACAACTTCGCCCTCTAAAACCCGTTTTCTTTTCGTTTCGCTACTTTTTGTTGTATCCATATCACCCTTGTTCTTTCTGCCTTATATACGTTAATGCCCGAGCAATTTCCCCGCGCAGCTTTTTGAACTGAGAGTTGTCCTTAATGTGCGTGGAGGCAGCACTCAACCGCAGATTAAAAAGCTCTTTGCGCATTTCGACAATCTTCTCTTGCAACTTTTTTTCATCCATCTTTTTTAGTTCAGTTTTTTTCATGACGAGTCTCGCTCAATAAACTTCGTTTTTAACGGCAACTTGTAAGAAGCTGACTGCAAAACCTTCTTTGCATACTCTCTATCAACACCCTTCACTTCACACAAAACTCGCCCTCGCTTAACAACCGCAACCCAGTACTCAGGACTTCCTTTACCCTTTCCCATTCGCACTTCAGCAGGCTTTTTGGTTATAGGCTTCTGAGGAAAGATTCGCAAAAACAACTCGCCAACCTTCTTCATCTTACGACCCATGGTGATACGGATCGCCTCTATCTGCCGGGCAGTGATTCGTCCGCCTTCGGTCGCGATAAGACCATAGTCACCAAATGCAACCGTTCGCGCGCCATTCGCCAGCCCCCTCACGCGGCCCTTTTGTACTTTCCGATATTTAGTTTTTTTCGGCATCAACATCTGTCTATTCCTAAAGCTTATCTACTAACTTGAGTACTCACCCCGGCAAATCCAAACCTTCACCCCAATCATTCCGTAGGTCGTTTTGGCTTCAGCCAACGAGTATGAAACGTCGGATCGCAAGGTATGCAAAGGAACCGAACCTAGTCGCACCCACTCAGAGCGCGCAATCTCAGCACCTCCCAAGCGACCCGCGCAACAAATTTTAATTCCCTTTGCTCCGGCCTTAAGCGCAGCATGCGCAACCTTCTTCATAACTCGCTTAAAACTTGCTCGACGCTCAAGCTGCTCGGCAATGGATTGTGCAACAATTGCCGCATCCAGATCAACGTTCTTCACCTCTTGTACCGAAATCTCTACGTTCTTCTTAAATCGATCGTATAGCGACTTCTTAAGTCCTTCGATACCATGCCCCTTCTTCCCAATCACCGTCCCAGGACGAGCTGAAAAGATAACAATCCGAAGGTTTTCTCCAGCCTTGTCAATAATAACTCTTGCAGTATCCGTCCTGCTCAAAGCATTCGCAAGGTATCCTCTTATAGCAAAGTCTTCCATAAGTGCCTTGCCATAACCATTTTTGGCAAACCAATGCGCTCGCCAGTCCTCGTGAACACCTAATCTAAATCCAAATGGATGAACCTTTTGTCCCACAAATCACCTCTTTTTCTCTAAAACTACCGTTACATGACTCAGCCGCCTTCGCTGCACAGCGGCTCGTCCCATCGCTGCCGGCTTGTAATATTTCAAAACTGGCCCCTGGTCAACTGCAATCTTCTTGATCATAAGCATCTCTGGAGAATCAACCTCCTTATGCAAATTCTTTGCATTCGCATATGCTGAATCGAGAACCTTAAGTATCGGTTTAACTCTTTTAGTCATATGGGCCTTTAAATAAGCCTGCGACTCGGCAAGAGATTTCCCCCGAATGACATCCGCTATCGGCCTGAGCTTGTACGGAGAAATTCGAATGTATTTACCTTCAGCTTTAACTTGCATCGTTCTTTACCTTCTACTTTCCAGCGCTGCCCTTTGAGGCCTGACGCTGTCCACTATGCATACGAAATGTTCTCGTTGGTGCAAACTCACCCAACGCATGTCCCACCATGTTTTCAGAGATAAAAATGGAGGCGAACTTTCTCCCATCATGCACAGCAATCGTCAAACCAACCATCTCAGGAGTAACAACACTTGACCGACTCCAGGTCTTTATAACTTCTCGCTTGCCTGACTCATGCGCCATCGCCACCTTTTTCATTAATGACGGAGCAACAAAGGGCCCTTTTTTTAACGATCTTGCCATGCACCTTATCCTCTATTTTCTTTATTTTTTTCTACGTTTTAAAATCGCAGAATTCTTTCTCTTTCTCGTTCTCGCACCCTTACAACACTTGCCCCACGGAGTTACCGGATGAGCACCGGATTTCGAGCGGCCTTCACCACCACCATGGGGGTGATCGACAGGGTTCATAGCCATACCCCTCACCGAAGGCCTCCAGCCCCGATGCCTGGTTCGGCCAGCCTTTCCAAGTGAAATATTGCGGTAATCAGCATTTGAAAGCGTCCCAACAGTCGCCCAATTTTCAACGCCGATCGTTCGCACCTCCCCTGAAGGCATCTTAAGAATCGCTCGCTCATCTTCACGCGCAACCAACTGCACCGAAGTACCAGCGCTTCGAGCAAACTTGCCGCCCTGTCCCGGATAAAGTTCAACGTTATGCACAAAGAAGCCTACCGGAATACTTTTAAGAGGAAGACTGTTTCCAACCTTCGCCTCCGCCTTAGCACTAGCCATAATGGTGTCACCAATGCGCAAATTATCGGGCCGAAGCATATAACTTTTTGCCCCACTTTTGTAAACAATGAGCGCAATCGAAACATTTCGATTCGGATCGTATTCGAACGCCCTAACCGTCCCCTCCACATCTTTGTTAACACGCTTGAAGTCGACCAATCGATAGAGCCTCTTCGCGCCGCCGCCACGGTGTCGAACGGTAATCCGTCCATACGCATTACGTCCCCCCGTTTTAGGCAAAGGAGCAGTAAGCGATTTCTCCGGAGCCTTTTTTGTCAGGTCCTTCGAGCAGATAAACTGCTGCGCTCGTAACGATGAGTTTCTCGGTTTTCTTTTTACTATTGCCATAATGTCACTTTCCCTTTGAGGAGACCGCCTCCTCTTTCGCCGTCGGCACTCCCATAGACTCAAACTGAGGCAAATCAATCTTATACCCTTCTTTGAGGGTGATTATCGCCTTTTTCTTGTCTGGGGTTTGAAACGGACGCCGTCCAAAAGTCTTATTCTTTCCCTTCAGATTCATCGTCCGAACGTCGCGAACTTTGACATTCCAAAGTTTCTCAACAGCCTCTTTAATCATCGGCTTGTTCGCACTCTTGTGCACCTCAAATGTAATCTTGCCAAATTTATCCCGCAAGCCTTGACTCTTCGTGGCCATGTAAATGCGTTTAATAACGTCATAAATAGTTAAATCCATTTTGCCACCATATCCTTAAAGAGCTGTAAATCTTTTTTCAAAAACATCCAATACTGTGCACTACTCAAGTCAAACACATTTGGCTGATCAAAAGAGATAAGCCCAACTTGTGGAATGTTTCTAAACGACGCACAATTAAAAACATCATCGTAAGGCAAAAATAAAATACCCTTCTTCTCAGCAAGTCCCATACTCTTGATCAGGTCAAACGACTTTTTCGTCTTCGGCACTTGGCCTAGGGAAAAATCGTTATCGACACAGTAGATCATGTTTTTCTCTGACGCAAGCCGAAACAGGTTCTGCAGACACAATCGTCGTTGCTTACCATTCAACTTAAGTCCTCGAACCCGTGATTGTGGACCAAAAACCACGCCGCCCTTACGCCACAACGGAGATCGAGCCGAACCAGCACGAGCACGCCCGGTTCCTTTCTGCCTCCATGGTTTTTTGTTCGAGAAAGCAACCTGTCCACGTGACTTTACCGCAACCGTTCCCTGTCGCCAATTCTGCAACAGAACCCGAACCGCACACGCATACGTTTTTGGGCTTAGTTCCGTAGACGGAACCTCTAACCCCAAACTTACCGCCTCTTGCTCCTGCCCGGCAGAGTTAATCATCTTTACTTTGCTCATAATTGCCTCTCGATAAAGAGCAAGGTGTCCTTCTTGCCAGGAACAGCCCCTTTCACAAACAAACAATTCAGCGTCTCATCAATCTTTGCAACTTCTAAATTCTTTACCTTCACTCGACGGTAACCATGCTGGCCAGGAAGTTTTTTACCCTTAACAACCTTACCTTGCGAGCACATATTCCCTATCGAACCAGGTTTGCGATGAAAGGTCGAACCATGGGCACCAGGACCACCAGAAAAACCCCACCGCTTCATAACACCCTGAAACCCAAGGCCTCGGCTTTTTCCTGCAACATGAACATTGTCGCCAACCGTCAGCGCAAGGTCCTTCAAACGCAACTGCTTACCAGAAGCGGCTGCTGAACTGTCTTCACCCAGTACAACTTCGTTGATGTGGACAAAAAACTTTTTCTTGTCCTTCAACCAATCAAAAGAGAACGGCTTATCTCTGTATCTTTTGCGAGGCAATCCCACCTGCAAGGCACTATAGCCGTCGTTCTCTTTGGTCTTAACCTGTGTCACAAACCATCCGTTCATATCAATGACGGTCACAGGAATCACCTTCCTATTTTCATCAAAAAGCTGCGTCATTCCTATCTTTGTCCCAAGAAGCGATCTCACCATGACGTCCTCACTTAATCTCAACATCAACACCGGCAGAAATATTCAGTCGCATCAACGCATCCATCGTCTGTTCTGCTGGAGAAACAATATCTAAAATACGCTTATGGGTCACCAATTCAAACTGCTCTCGAGACTTCTTGTCAACATGCGGAGAGCGCAACACCGTGAAACAGCGATTCTTATTTGGGAGTGGAACAGGTCCCAATACACTGGAACCTGTTCTTCTCGCTGTCAAAACAATCTGTTTCACCGCATTATCAAGCAGCTGGTGATCATAAGACTTTAAGGTCAACCGTATCTTTTGTCTTTTCATAAATTACTCAACAATCTCTTTAACAACACCGGCTCCAATTGTCTTGCCACCTTCGCGAATAGCAAACTTGAGACCGACATCCATGGCAACCTTGCTAACAAGCTCAACACTAAGTTCAACGTTGTCATCACCAGGCATAACCATCTCGCGCCCCTCTGGCAACGTCACTGAACCGGTGACATCGGTTGTTCTGAAGTAGAACTGTGGTCGATAGCCACTAAAAAACGGGCTATGTCGGCCACCCTCTTCCTTCTTCAACACAACAACCTGACACTTGAATTTTGTATGAGGGGTTATCTTGCCAGGAGCAGTAAGAACCTGTCCTCGCTCAACGTCTTCTTTCTTAATTCCACGCAAAAGCAGTCCAACGTTGTCGCCGGCTTGTCCTTCACCAAGTTCTTTATTAAACATTTCAACGCCAGTAACCGTCGTCTTAAGCGTGTCTCTAAACCCGACAACCTCGACTTCTTCACCAACCTTAACAATACCTTGCTCAATACGACCAGTAACAACTGTTCCACGACCAGAGATCGAGAAAACGTCTTCAACTGGCATCAAGAAAGGCTTGTCGGTCTCACGCTTAGGAGTTGGAATATAGGTATCAACCGCTTCCATCAACCTCGTGATCGACCCAGCACCGATATCAGAAGTATCACCCTCTAACGCCTTGAGTGCGGAACCCTTAATAACAGGAATCTCTTCCCCAGGAAAACCATAACTGGTTAACAACTCACGAACCTCTTCTTCAACCAACTCGATCATGTCTGGGTCATCAACCATGTCGACCTTGTTTAAGTAGACAACAATCGCAGGAACGTTAACCTGGCGAGCGAGGAGGATATGCTCTCTTGTTTGAGGCATAGGCCCATCTGCCGCAGAAACAACCAGAATCGCTCCGTCCATCTGCGCCGCACCGGTGATCATATTTTTAACATAATCAGCGTGTCCTGGGCAGTCGACGTGCGCATAGTGGCGCTTGTCGGTTTCATATTCAACATGAGAAGCCGCAATCGTAATACCACGCTCTCTTTCCTCAGGAGCATTATCAATTTGGTCAAACGCCTTGAACTCGGCCCCACCCTTTTCTGAAAGCACCTTGGTTATTGCCGCGGTCAGTGTTGTTTTACCATGGTCAACATGTCCAATGGTTCCAACATTACAGTGTGGCTTTGTTCTTTCAAATTTACCTTTTGCCATTGTACAACCTTTCTTATCATCGTTGAGGCTACGCCTCTTACTTTTGTTGACTCAGTATCGTCTCTTGCACGTTATCAGGAACCTCTCGGTACGCCTCAAACTGCATCGAGTAACTCGCTCTTCCCTTTGTCATGGAACGCAACGACGTTGCGTACCCAAACATCTCTCCGAGCGGAACCTCCGCCTCGATAACCTGCACCCCTTTTCTTTCGCTCATCCCTAAAATCCTTCCACGGCGCGAGCTAAGGTCACCCATCACGTCGCCCATGTGCTCTTCAGGCGTCACCGCCTCGACCTTCATGATCGGCTCAAGCAGCACAGGTCTTGCCCTGCGCATACCATCCTTAAACGCCATAGAAGCAGCAATCTTAAATGCCAACTCTGATGAGTCAACATCGTGAAACGATCCGTCATAGACAGCAACTTTGACGTCAACAACCGGGTAGCCGGCCAGAACTCCTGCCGTCAAAGCCTCCTTCACACCCTTCTCGATACCCGGGATGAACTCCCGAGGAATCGTGCCGCCAGTAATTTTATTTTCAAACTCGAATCCGACGCCTCGCTCTTGCGGCTCCATACGCAACCAAACATGCCCGTATTGGCCATGTCCACCGGACTGCCGAATAAACTTGCCCTCAGATTCTATCTTCTCGCGGAACGTCTCTTTGTACGCCACCTGAGGTTTGCCGACATTCGCCTCGACTTTGTGCTCTCGCAACAACCGGTCAACGATAATCTCTAGGTGGAGCTCGCCCATACCGGAGATAACGGTCTCGCCAGTTTCCTCATCAATCGTAAATCGAAACGATGGATCCTCCTGCATCAGCTTGCGCAACGCATTGGACATCCTCTCGTAATCACCCTTGCCTTTTGGCTCGATTGCGACCTTGATAACCGGCTCAGGACACTCGATTGACTCGAGCAGGAGCGGAGAATCTGCGATACACAAGGTATCACCCGTTCCAACATCCTTCATGCCAACAATACCGACAATGTCACCCGCGTGAGCGGTCTTTAACTCTTCCCGCTTGTTTGAGTGCATCTTGAGCAGACGACTGACTCGTTCTTTTTTATCTTTCGATGCGTTATACACGTACGAACCAGCATCGATCCTACCAGAATAGATCCGTGCAAATGCTAAAGACCCAACAAATGGATCCATCATAATTTTAAACGCCAATGCACAAAAAGGTCCGGCAGGGTCACACTCTCTTATTTCAGTCTGATCGTTGTCTGGATTGATTCCCTCGATCGCAGGAACCTCAAGCGGTGATGGCATATAATCAACAACGGCATCGAGCATCAACTGAACGCCTTTGTTCTTAAACGCCGACCCGCAGAACATTGGGGTTACCAACTGCGCCACAACACCTTTTCTTAACGCCAACTTTATCTTATCAATGGCTAGAGCCTCGCCGTTCAAATACTTTTCGGCAAGATCGTCATCAAAGTCACACGCACGTTCAACGATCAGCTCATAAAGCTCTTCGACTTGATCGGCATACTCAGCAGGAACCTCTTTCCACTCAACATTCTCGCCCATACTGCCTTCAAAAACAGCCATGCGCTTCGTTAAGACGTCGATGACCCCAAAAAAGTTTTCCGCTTGCCCTACAGGTATCTGCATTGCAAGCGGACTTCCGTTCAATTTTTCTTCTACTTCCTTAACGACTGAAAAGTAGTCAGCCCCAACCCGGTCCAACTTATTAACGAACGCCATTCTCGGTACTTTATATCGGTCAGCCTGTCTCCAGACCGTCTCTGACTGCGGCTCGACACCGCCAACACCACAAAAAACAGCGACCGCGCCGTCTAAAACTCGCAGCGATCGCTCAACCTCTATCGTGAAGTCAACGTGCCCCGGGGTATCAATGATATTAATCTGATGATCCTTCCAAAAACAGGTGGTCGCAGCCGATGTGATCGTGATGCCACGCTCCTGCTCCTGAACCATCCAGTCCATGACAGCCTCGCCCTCATGAACTTCCCCAATCTTGTGCGACACGCCAGTGTAAAAAAGCACTCGCTCGGTCACCGTCGTCTTGCCCGCATCGATGTGGGCCATAATCCCGATATTTCTGTATGATTTTAATTTATCTTTACTCATTTTTCCAACCTACCACGCATAATGCGAGAACGCGCGATTCGCTTCTGCCATTCTGTGTACATCACTCTTTTTCTTTGCCGCTGAACCATGCCCCTCAACCGCGTCGAGCAACTCGCTTGCCAACCGCTTTCCCATAGTCTTATCGTTTCGAGCCGCCGCCGCCTTGATTAGCCAGCGCAGAGAGAGAGCAAGTGCCCGCTGAGGACGAACCTCAACCGGAATCTGATAGACACCGCCACCAACTCGTCTGGACTTGACCTCAACACTTGGCCTGAGCGATTCAACCGCCCTCTCAAACAACGTGCAAGCTTGGTCATCGTTGATCTTCTTTCTTTGAGCAACGATATCAAGCGCCTCGTACACGATCGCCTGAGCGACATGCTTCTTGCCGCGCTCCATGACCATATTAATCAATCGTTGCACCAGTGGAGATCCAAACCGAACGTCCACGCCTATATCTCGCCTTAAATTAACTGATTTGCGTCTTGGCATTAGCTACCCCCCTTCTTTCGCTTCACGCCATACAGCGATCGAGATTGAGATCGTCCCTCAACCCCTGCCGTATCAAGCGCTCCACGAACAACATGATACTTTACACCTGGAAGATCCTTCACCCTGCCACCACGAACAAGCACGATCGAGTGCTCCTGTAGATTGTGCCCTTCGCCGGGAATGTACGCTGTAACCTCTTTGCCACCCGCCAATTTGACACGAGTAACCTTTCGCAGAGCCGAGTTTGGTTTTTTCGGCGTAACCGTGTAAACACGTACGCAGACACCACGCTTCTGGGGACAATTGCTAAGCGCAGGAGATTTCGTTTTCTTCGCGGTTCGTCTTCGTTTAAAACGAACCAATTGACTTATCGTTGGCATAGGGGAAGACCTCGACTAAAAATTCTTTCAAATTACCTACCACAAAACAAAACGGGGCGGAAAAGCTCCGTAGCCCCGTGCAAACCGTAAGTTTGCCGCAATTTATTGGAAAAAATCGCCATTTGATGATATCAATTCTACCCTTTTTTACGATTTTTTCAAGCAAAAAATATTTGTTTCGTTCTTTTTTTAGAGCCTACAAAAAACCGTTCTCTTGAACATGACACCACGCTCACCATACGCTATTATTTAACCATGTCCATCACCAAAAAATAAGGGCGTCCGTAGTGAGAAAGCGATATCTACTTATAACTCTTCTCTTTTTTACCACAAACGCAGCTCGACCGACAGCTATCGACAGCGCCGTTACAACCTCTGGGCCGATCGTCGCAACACTTAGTAGCGCAGCAGCTCTCTACTGCTACTACAAAGAACGGATGCTGCTCAAAGAACTAGGCCTGCTTCTTATCAAAGATGATCGCGATATACTCGAAAAGAAAATATCCCAATTCTCGACCGCAAAATGGGTGCTTTGCGGGGCAGCGCTGGCCTCGACTATAGCGACCATCATCTGCAATATGCGTATAAACCAAGAAGAAGTAGCACGCCAGAACCTAGAGCGTGAAATTGAGGATGCTCTGATTTTGGCTGAGACAGAATCGATCATGACAAAAAAGATGACACTCGGTGAAAACATTAAAACAGAAATCGTAGCGCTTAAAGCACGCATCCTGACGCCAGAGATCCTTGGTAACCGGCTCAGGAAAAATCGCCACTCGATGAAAAAACTGCAACACATAAGTAAACACCCAGAGAAGCAGTTCCTACACAAAAAAATCGTCGTCAAACAAAAAGACCGCTGTCACAGATTCATAAAAACCAATAAAAATAAAATAAAAAACAGAAAAAAGAGACTGGGGAAAAAAAACAAGAAACTTAAACAAAGACTTGAGGATCTCAAAGAGAAAATTAATCTATATCAACTAATAAAACCAGAAACAGGGTACGAAAATCTCTTTGCAAAGTTCGACGCCCGCATCGATCACTTTCTTAACTCAGAAGAAGCATTGTTCCGTGAGCGTCTCAACAGAAATAATTAGCAACGGTATTGTTGTTCTATCGCAAAAACTTCGGTATATTTTGTGTATAACGTGTTATCGCTTATCAAAAACTATACTTATTAGGAGACCGTATGAAAAAATCGATGTTCTTTGTCGCATTTTTTTCGCTACTCATTAGCACTCCACAAACCATCCACCCAACAATCTCATCCAAAGCCATCTTTCCAGCAAGCACCGTACTTACTGTCGCTAGCGGCATCGCAACGGCCTACTACTATAAACAAGAAAAAGATCTTCTTCTCGAACTAGAAAGACTTTCTGAAACAGCGGCCGCGATCGAAAATTCTGTCATCGAGACAACGCCCAGTGAAATAGCAGCTCTCAAAGAAATAATCGAACAAAAAAGAACAGGTTTTCAAAAGCGCAAGTGGATCTTCGGTGGAGCAACGCTTCTAAGCTTACTTACGGCCGTGATCAGCGGCGTAAAGTCACGCCAACATTCCGAACAACCAACTTCTGTTGATTCTCAAGAAAAAACCAAGCTGCTAAAAGAAACTACAGACCTGCTCGAACAAATCGCCGCCGCTATGAACACAACATCTAAAACCATCGTACAAACAATTAGAACATTGCTGGTAGATCTCGAACCACTAAGCAAGCAGGTACAAGAAAAAACCAGCACGCTTAACAATGAACTCCCCGAAGAAATCACAGGTCTTCTCGGAACGAACACAAAAAAAACGGCGCTCCTGAAACAAATCGCATACAGCCTATCAGCAGGAACTGAGCCAACAGAAACCGAACCAACAGGAAAAACAGATGACTAAAAAACTCGATACAAAGTTTATTGTTCTTACAGGCGGCGTCTGCTCATCAATAGGCAAAGGCGTCCTCGTTGCATCGATGGGAACACTGCTCAAAAATGCTGGCTACTCCGTCAGCGTAGTCAAATGGGACCCCTATCTCAATGTAGACCCTGGAACAATGTCCCCCCTCGAACACGGCGAAGTGTTTGTCACCAACGACGGCGCCGAAACCGACCTCGATCTTGGCCACTATGAACGAGTGCTCGAAACACACCTAAGTGCCCTCTCGTCAGTCTCATCAGGCCAAATCTTCAAAGAGATCGTCGACAAAGAACGTAACGGCGAGTTTTTGGGTAAGTGCATTCAGCTGGTTCCGCATGTTGTTGACGCGATCAAGGCGCGACTTATCGCTTTCGCCAAAAAAGAAAAAACCGATTTTGTTCTTCTAGAAATCGGTGGAACGGTCGGCGACATGGAAGGAGAAATCTTTCTTGAGTCGGTCAGACAACTCAAAATGCAACTTGGCCCCCATCAGATGCTCCACAGTCACTTAAGCCTGGTCCCATATCTCAGCTGGGCAAATGAGATTAAAACGAAACCAACACAACACAGTGTCATGACGCTCAAGCGGGCCGGCCTTGATCCAGACTGCCTATTCCTACGAACAATGCATAACATGGACAAGCAAGCAACGGACAAGCTGGCAATCATGTGCGGCGTCGACAAAGAAATGATCTTTCAGGTCCCAACTTGCAGCCCTATCTATAAGCTCTTTATTAAACTGGCAAAACAAAATCTACACAAAAAGATTCAAGCTTGGATGGGTATTAAGCGACCAAAAGAAACCGACCTCTCACGCTGGAAAAATCTCATACAGTTAATCGAAAAGAAAAAGAAAAAAGTCAAAATTGGTCTAATCGCAAAATACGTTGGAAGAAGCGATCCATACATAAGCGTACTCGAAGCAATCAAGTCTGCCGCTTACGCGTGCAATCGTGATGTTGAAATTGTCGTTATCGAGGCGGAAAAACTCGAAACCGAACGAGCAACAGGCGAGAGCTGGAAACAGCTTAAATCTCTTGATGGCATAGTAATCCCTGGCGGCTTCGACAAGCGGGGTATCGAAGGCAAAATCAAAGCAACAAAGTGGGCCCGAGAAAAAAACGTCCCTTTTTTGGGGCTCTGTCTCGGTATGCATGTTATGCTCATCGAATACGCTCGCTCAGTAATAAAACTCAAAGGCGCTTCCAGTACAGAATTTGACAAAAACTCGCCGCATCCCGTGATCTGCCTCATCGAAGAACAACGAAAAATAACACAAAAAGGCGGCTCCATGAGACTCGGAGCCTATCCATGCACCCTCAAACCAAACACCATTGCACGTAAAGCATACGGAAAAAGTCTCATTCAGGAACGACACCGCCATCGCTACGAAGTCAATAACGCCTATAAAGAGCAGTTTGAAAAAGGAGGGGTCGTGTTCTCAGGTATTTATAAAGACAAAGATCTTGTGGAAATATCTGAGAATGCGACCCACAAATTCATGGTTGGCGTCCAGTTTCATCCAGAATTCCTTTCGACACCGCTCAAGCCACATCCGCTATTTAAAGCGTTCATGGAAGCTATCGTCTAGATATTGACCAGAAGGGCTTTTTATATTAGAATATCGTTGTTCTTATTTGGTTTTTTATATTATTTAGGATTTTTCCCATGAACATGAATAGAACGTTTTTTTTACGAAAAGAAGACTGTAAAGCAGATTGGCACGTGATTGATGCATCAGACCAGGTTTTGGGTAGAATGGCAACACAGATCGCCAACCTATTACGAGGCAAAGGCAAAGCAGCGTTCGCACCCCAAACCAATTGTGGCGACTACGTTATCGTTATTAACTGCGATAAGATCAAGCTTACCGGTGATAAATGGAACCAAAAAGTTTACAAACGTTTCTCAGGATGGCGAAGTGGTCTAAAATCTCGCACCGCTGAAGAAATGCTTGAAAAAAAACCGACTGATATCGTTCGATTAGCTGTCAAAAGAATGCTTCCAAAAAATCGCCTCAGTAGCGAAGTTATCAACCGCTTAAAAGTCTACACAGGCGACCAACACCCTCACATAGCACAAGTCACGACAACACAACAACAAAAAACTGCCTAATCCTACGGGCCAACCCTAGGTGAAAAATAACCAGACCCCCCAAAAAACAATCAACTATGAGGTTTTTCTCGAGGGGGTTGGTGTTCATAGCGGTGAGCGCTCGGCCATCACACTCAGGCCGGCTCAGGAAAATTCCGGAATAACGCTTCTAAATAAAAAATTCCCCAACGATCTTCTCCAGATCGGAACAGTCGTGCCTGAACAAGCTATGCACGCAACGGTTTTGAAGGCAAAAACATGGGCTGTTAGCACGGTCGAGCACCTCATGGCCGCTATCCATGGGCTTGAAATTGACAACCTACTTGTTGAAATTGAAGGCTTTGAGCTACCGATTCTTGATGGCAGTGCGCTCCCTTTTGTCCAAGCAATTCAGGCTACAGGTCTTAAAATACAAATCGAGCCAAAACAATTTGTAACCCCAAAACAGACGCTTCGATTCGAAGAACAAAAAAAATACATCGAAATTCAACCAGCCAACAAAGATAACACTCTTTATTTTGACTACTCAGTCAACTTTGAACATCCGTTAGTCCGAGACAGTCGCATGAGCGGGAGTCTATCCCCAACCTACTTTACTCGAGAAATCGCACCAGCCAGGACCTTCGGTTTTCTTGAACAGCTTCCATTGCTGCGAAAACACGGCCTCGCGAAAGGTACAACCCTCGGGAACACCGTTGTAGTTGGCCAGGAAATTGTTTTGAATAGTCAGCGATTTGAGGACGAATTCATACGACACAAACTTCTTGATCTAATTGGCGACCTAACATTATTAGGAAAACCTCTTGCAGGAACAATCATCGCTCACAAAACCGGCCACAGCTTCACACGTAAGATAATCGAACACTCCATACAGCACCCCGATCAGTGGGAAGCGTTTACCTCAAAATAAGTGCCAAAATATCCTGATACGAAAGAAAGAGGATCAATCCAAGAATCAAAACCCATGACAAAAGATTGACCGAAAAACGAATTATCTCGGGGATTGGTCGCCGAATAATAAACTCTATCGTTTCAAACAAAAGCTGGCCCCCATCAAGAGCACCAATTGGCAACAGATTGATGATTGCAAGATTTATACTAATAATTGCTAGAAAAACTAGCAACAAAAGCAGTCCCTGCTGTGCCATCTGAAAGCTCTGCGAAACAATCATAATCGGGCCACCAAAATCTTTTATATTGCGCTTGAAGGCAAGCATTTTGATGCTTACTAAAAACTTGCCAACCCACTCATGCGTTTTCGCAACACCTTTTTTTATCGCCTGAAAAACAGAATACTTTTCATATTCAACACGAATGGTTTCCGGATAGACTGTAGCTCCAGCCAACAACCCGCGCTGTAAATTACTTCCGTTCTTAGAACCAGGAACTGAAATAACAAGCTCTTTTTTGCCCCGCAAAAGTCGTAACTCTACAGCTTCCCCTTTTTTCTTGGAAAGTTCTTCCGCCAACTTGCGCAACGCAGGATACAAAATTTTGGGATCAGCATGAAGACGACGATTATTGACCGCCAAGAGCCTGTCACCCGGCTGGATTCCAAGAGGCATATCTTCTTTTTTCACTTTTTTTACAAACAGCGCAACTTCTTTTTGCACCGGCATGCCAGTCATATACAAAACACTAAACACCATGTAGGCAAAAAAGATGTTAAATAAAATACCCCCAACTAGAACTAAAACTCTTTGCCAATAAGGCTTTGATCGGAACGACCGAGGACTAATATCGTATGCATGCGCCTGTCCTCCTTGGCCAACTTCTGCCATGCCAGCAATCTCAACATATCCACCGATCGGAATAATAGCTAAGCGAAAATTCGTATCACCAATTTTTTTCTGGAAAATACTTGGCCCCATACCTATCGAAAAGGTTGGCGTGTGGATATTGAAAAGCTTGCAAAATAAAAAATGGCCACACTCATGAATCGTAATAAGCAAACCAAAACCGAGAATGGCATAAAATAAAGGAAGTAATTTTGTTGAAAATAATATTCCCAAAGCATATATATTCATAGATTTGTTCCTAAACTATTTTGAAGTCAATAAAAGATGATTGTAGCAAAATATCACAAATATGAAAATTTAGTGCAAAAATTAGAGTTTTTTGCACCCTTCGTGGGTGATCACAAAGACATCTTCAATCCGAACCCCAATGTTCTCTTTAGGAAAGTACAATCCAGGCTCTATCGTAATAACATCACCAACACCAAGCGGAATACCTAAATCACCAACATCGTGCACATCAAGACCCAAGAAGTGCCCTATTCCATGGACAAAATACTGTTTAAGCCCTCGTTCTTCCAAAAATTGCTCGGCCATGTGATGTAAGGACCGCTCAGGCACAGCTGAATTCTGCAAGAAGGACCCCGGTTTTGCCCGTGATGCGATATATGTTTGTAGTTCTAGAACAATATCGTAAACTTTTTGCTGGCGATCGGTAAACAAACCTGAAACGGGATAGGTCCTCGTCATGTCTGCACAATAGAGGCCAACTTGTGCACCAATATCAACAACCACAAGATCGCCTTTTTGCAACTTTTTGTCGCGATCCATGTAGTGCAGTACTGTGCTATTTTTTCCAGCCGCAACAATCGAGGGGAAAGCTATCTGCGCATGCTGCTTCGTAAAAACACGCTCTATCTCAGCCTGTAACTCATATTCATACATGTCAGGCTTTATAGTCTGTGCAACAGCAAGATGCGCTTTTTTCGTCACCTCAATCGCTTGAGAGAGCAGCTCAAGCTCATGGTCGTCCTTTTTTCTGCGTAGCGACGCAACCATCGGTGAAATATCTGCAACCTGCTCCGCAATAAGACTCATACACGAGAACAAATTTTCAAATCGATGGATAGGGAAAAAGTACGAGTCATTTGATTGGTCAAGTAATGTTAATAGTAGGCCCTGCTTACCAAGATAATCTTTCAGATCTTTTATTACATTTTCATACTCATCTTCATAAAAAAATGGCTTCATGTAATAGCTTTGACACGGCTTACCTAACGACTTCATGTCAAAGCTATGGCCCCCCAATGATGCCGTGGTTGCCCATTGTTCCCGTGCTCGACTGTATTTTGGAAGAAAAAGTTCCTCCCGGCCATCCCAATACAAGCAAGTGACCGCTCCCGGCTCATTAATCCCAGTAAAATAATAAAACGAACTCTCTTGCCGAAAGATATATCTTGAATCTTCAAAGCCAGCAAAAAAAACCACAACCCCTCGTTCTACCTCTGGATACATCTCATGAAGCATATCAAGTAACAACGCTCTTCGTTTCTTGTACATAATCACCTTTCATAGCCTTCTGGCGCCCGATATATCGGCAACCTCTTGAACTTTTGCGCAAATGATCCGATCGATTCCAATCGAAGAGAGAGTGTTAATGCTCGCTCACTTTTCCAATTGCCATACTGTCGATACCTCTTCTCCTCCCATCCAATCGAAATTCCCCAACAATGTCCCTTATAGTCAAAACAGACATGGTGTAGCATCGGTTTCATCGCATTGAATAACGGCAACGCATGCTTATGTTTTGAATAAAACTTTCCATTATAGGTAACATTCACAGAATTGCCCAACGGAACCGAGCAGCCAACCATCACAAACGTAGAAATATCAGAAAACAGTTCCCTCTCCCGCCTTACCGCATCTTTTTGATAAATATATCCTAAAAAAAGATTCCAATTATCTCTCGCAAAGCTCATCATTATTTCGTACGTAGCCAAAGAAAAATTTTTCCAATCATACTCCTGCGTCAATGAAAGATCAAAGTCTTTATATGTACACTGTGTTTGTATATGTAGGGGTGCAAGATGCTTCTGGCTATACGATCTACGTAACGGGAAGATGTCTGAACGATTGCAAAAATCATATCCCTGCGTTACCACCAAATCCAAACAAAAATCGTTCAGACGCCAGTTGTTTCTCAAGATAAACACAAGTCTGTTTTCCGGATAAAAACGATCAAACATATCAATGTGATACCAATGATCCTGGTATATCTTTGGCAGATAGCCCCAGCGAATTATCGGCTGCATGTGGTGCATATATCGATAGTCCTCATGGCAAAGCGTCTGCTCTGGAAATGCCCACTCAAAACCACACCGGGCAAACAATCTGCAACGAGAACCCACGGAACTTGTCTTGCAAACATTGCTTCGAAGCTGCAGTTGCGGCTCAACGAAGCCTGTCATATGCTGGTTCCAAACGGTCCAGGACGACTGCGCACGGCCCTTATAAACAAACCGCGCTGTATCAATATCGATGGAAGGCGTTGTCGTAATAGTCCGGTCAACCAACTCGCCAACATAAAACTTTTCGACTTTTTTAGATTCCAAAAATGCATAGTCAAACAACATATCATGCCGATAGTGCAAAAATGGTAGAAGCTTGTAATAGCTTGTGCCCCACTCATAGTGAGGCAGATATGTTATAGAAACCTTTTCTTCGTGCTCCCTTTTCTTTGCCACCAAGCAACGCTCTTCTTCTACAAACTGATTACTCAAGCTTCGTTCAGAATGTGCCACAAACTGCATCGAATGCTTTCTATCATGATATCGCTGAATGACAGAGTTATAGAACGAATCTTCAACCAACTGCGCATCATTTAAAAACTGATATCCAAGTCGTTTGTCAGTCCCAAAATCGAACCGTATAAGACTCTGAAGTCTATGAGTTCCTAGCGCAAACGGCTGAAAATAGTTCCCCTGGACCCAGTACCGCTTGTCGGTTGCTTGAACCAAGCGACCATCTCGTTCCAACCACGCGTCCCATTCTTCCGCATAATGACTATCGATAACAATAAAATTATCACTGCTCTTCGCCCAACGAAATTCGTCCGACAGAATAAATCCCTTCTTTTCAACCAAGTTAAATCCAAACGTCGTATCACAATGAGAACCAAGCAGCCAGTAATATTCTTGGCGAAAGCCAAACCCAAGCTCTGCATCAAACGAAAGGCGAGGCATCAAAAAACCAGAACCCGCTCGATTTTGCAACGGAAAAACTAATACTGGAAACACAAAAACAGGAATTTGCATAATCTTAAAAAGTAAGCCTGAGGCTTTAAGAACAGAATTTTTATATAAAACAGCGTGGCTCGCGGTAAAAGACCAATGTGGTGTCGAGTGGTCACAGGCGGTGTAGGCTAACCCCTCCATCTCCCAAGTTTGGTCATCCAATTTTTCTGCTTTCGCAGAAGATAAAAAACCTTCTTTGACATGAATCTTAATATTTTTCGCACACCCGGTCTTTGTTGCCAAACATAATTCGAGAGAATCGGCTAACATAACAAAGTCTGGGTTTTCAAACTTGACAAACGCATTCTCATCACACGTCGCAACAACGGTTTGCCTCTCTTTATCCAAAACCACCCGATCTGCCCAAATGTGCACTTTATAGTCAAGCAAAATTTCGACTTCTCCATCAAGAAGCACCTGATTTTTATCAGTTATTTTTTGATGTGTCGAACGAACAGTAAGAACTTTTATCGAATCAAAAGCGGTTTTTACCCCTGGATGAATGGGAATAGACGTGAGCGCAAAAGCAAAAAAAACCCAAACTACTGGCCATCCAGTGGTCGTATGATGGCTCGTGCTTGGCTTCCTCATCAAAATGGCCGTCTACCCGCTATCGCTTTGTGGATCGTCACCCGATCCATTTGCTCCAGGCTGTAGCCGATTGGGATACCACTTGCAAGCCGAGAAACCAAAAGCGAAGCCCCCTCCAATTTTGACGCAACGAAACTCGCGGTCGCCTCACCCTCAGGCGTCGGGTTTGTCGCAAAAATAACCTCTTTTATCCCATCATCGATACGAGTCAAAAAAGCGTCCACCGTCAAATCATCAGGTCCTACACCCTCCAACGGACAAAGCGACCCTCCAAGAACATGGTACAGCCCGTCATAGTCCTGAGTCCTCTCGATCGCCAACAGATCGTGCCAAGTCTCCACAACACATATCGAACTACGATCTCGTTTGGAGTCCGCGCAAATCGCACATAAGTCGCTTGTCTGCGTCCAGTTGAAACAATTCTTGCACGGCTTCACCTTTTCTTTCGCCTCAATAATCGCTCGACAAAGCTGATCGATAGATTTTTGATCGCTCGACAAAAAGTGAGAAGCAACCCTATACAAATTTTTCGAAGCAAGATACGGCACGTGCTGTAATTGACGAATTAACTTTTCTAGTGATGGAATATGCTTAATCATACAATAAAAACTTATTTAAACAGTCTTTTTCTCAACAAATCCTCTCCAACCGTCAAAACATTATTCATCAACCAATAGAGCACCAGGCCTGCTGGGAAGTTAACAAATATCGCGGTCATAACAATTGGCATAAACATCATCATCATTCGCTGCTTTTGATCTGCAACAGGAGACACCGTTTGCTGCCACAACATCGTCGCCCCCATTAAAACAGGAAGAACATAGTATGGGTCTGCGGCAGACAAATCGTTAATCCATCCAAAAAGCGGTGCCTGATACAACGAAAGGTAATTACTTAACACGCGATACAATGAAAACAAAATAGGAAGTTGAACAAACATCGGAAGACAACCAACCATTGGTGTCGCAGGAGAAAGCTTATGTTCTTGATGAAATCGCAAGATTTCTTCTTGTTGTTTTTTTGAATCATGCCGAAATTTAGAACGAATTCTGTTAATCGTTGGTTGATATTTTTGATACTCCTCCATCTTTCGACGAGAAACAATCGAAAGCGGCAAAAACGGCAACTTGAGAAGAATCGTAAGAACAACTATGGCTAACCCAAAATTTCCAAGATGCTTATATAAAAATTCTAAAAGCCGTAACAAAATTTTGCACAACCATGAAAGCCATCCAAATGAAAGAACATCTGCTAGCCGCCCATCAACAGCCTCCAAATCAGACAACAGTTTAGGTCCCATATAAAAAGACAGTTCGACACGCTTCTCTGCCTTTACCTCGGCCCCCTCGAGAATCGCAACTAATCGCTTGTTTACTCGCTTAAGGTAACCTCCTAGGGCAAAATTTGATGCGTCTTTCGCAAGCGTATGAATAAAATACTTGTCCTCTACTCCAAAAATCTCTGGAAGACCCCACACGCTTACAAGCTCCTCGCTCGAAGCTATCTTGCTAATTGCTCCCGCATCTCTTGTCACAAGTCCGTTGATCGTATTATCCGCTATCTCAGAAACATGCGGAGCTGGATAAAAAAGTCGCGTATTGATGGGGGTTGGATTTCCTATCAAAGGCTCAAAGTCTAACGTCAGATCAAGTTTGTATGAATCATCATGGAGTAGGTACGTCTTACGAATACGCCAGTCTCCCGCTTTGGTCTCATACGAAACCGATCGATCGGTCTGTGAGACAAACTTGTAATTGAACGGGGTCTTTTCATCAAGCGCAAGCAAGAAACAAGCCTCTTCGCGCTGCTCAACCGTATCGTACAAAACTGTCTCGATAGGTCGGCCAGACCTGCCCTTGTGTTTTTTAAAAGATAATGCCCGAACAACGCCACCAAAGTTAGAAAACTCGACCTTAACCTGCGGTGTCTGCAATACTACAATCGATTCTTGATCAGGACTCACCTTTGTATCAATAAAATCAACTTCTCGCTTTGGCTCTCGATGCCAACACTGCTGCACCGGTGTTCGATATACCTGGCCAGCTTGAATCTTGTCACCAGCTCCCACTACTCCTGAAGGCTGCGGCTTCTTTGTAAAGTACTGCAACGCCCAAACGGTCAGAAAAGAAAACGCTAACGCAGTTAATACTCTTCGATTCATCAATTTACCCTTCAGCAATATATGATACAATGGAAAAACAAAAGTTTACCAAAGAATAGGAAGAAGAGCTAGGTGGATACAATCAAAACAATCGTTATTGCCAATCGAGGAGAGATAGCCCTCCGCATCAATGCAACTTGTCAAGCGCTCGGCATCAAAACAATCGCGCTTTATACACAAGAAGACCAATCCCTATCGTACGTTTTTCACGCGGACCAATCATATAAATTGCCTCAAAACGGGCTGGCTGGTTACCTCGATCAAGAAGCTATTATAGAAATAGCCCAGAGGGCGAGCGCCAATGCCATCCATCCTGGATACGGATTTCTTGCAGAAAACGATCAATTCGCACAAAAGGTCATCGATGCAAAGCTTATATGGGTCGGCCCAAGCCCCTCTATCATCAAAGCCGTTGCCAACAAAACACAAGCTCAAAAAGTCATGTCTGCTGCAGGTATTCCTACGATCCCAGGCTACTCGTGTAACACAAGTAAGTCAGATAGTTTTGCCGAAGCAAAAAACGCAGCTGATATAATTGGCTACCCGATTATTCTCAAATCTGCTGACGGTGGTGGCGGTAAAGCAATGCGAAGCGTTAGCCAAGCAGATCAATTTGACGCATGCTGGAAATCAGTCGTATCCGAATCACAAAAGTTTTTTCGTTCAGACAATATAATTGTTGAAAAGCAACTTGAACATGCTCGACATGTTGAAGTCCAGATCGCCGGCGACGGTGACAACTATATCCATCTTTATGAACGGGAGTGTTCAATCCAACGAAATCACCAAAAAGTAATCGAAACGGCCCCGTGCTTATTTCTTGATTCAAAAACTAAAACAAAACTTCTTGATACTGCTATTGCTGCAGCTCAAGCAATCTCGTACGACCATATCGGGACGGTTGAATTTCTCGTCACCACAGACCAACAGTTTTATTTTCTTGAGATGAACACTCGACTCCAAGTTGAACACGCTATTACTGAAGCAACGACAGGCATCGACCTTGTTGCCATGCAAATCCACCTCGCTGCCCATAAACAACTCCCATACAAACAACTTGATATTACCCAATCTGGCTATGCTATCGAATGTCGTATCTACGCAGAAAATCCTTCACAAAACTTCGCGCCATCGACCGGAACGATCACGAATCTGACGCTGCCAAACGGTCCATTTTTACGAATCGATCACGATTTAGAAGAGTGGCAAGAGATTACCCCGTTCTTCGATCCGATGCTCGCAAAGATTACTACTTGGGCAAACAAAAAAGAGCTTGCTATCGCACGCATGGTCAACACACTTAAACAAACAAATATTTCTGGGTTGAATACTAATATCTCATTCTTGAAAGCAATTCTCGAATCAAGCGAATTCGTACAGAACCAGATTTATACAAAACTTTTGCACGATAAAAACTATTTTCAAGCAAAACAAAACAACAAACCCCTGTTTACAAAAACAGAATATCGCGATCTTGCCAGATATATCGAACAAACAAATAAAAAAAAACAAACCGATAGCAACACACAAACACAAAGCCTGTCACAAGATCTATGGAGAAATAAACGCTGGAGGAACCCGTTGTGAAAATTGTCTCTTGGGATCCAGAAAAAAAGATCGCGTTTCTTGAAAAAGATGGCCAACGATACAAAGCAAAGGTTCTCTCACACAACAAAAACGAATTAGTCTTATATCTTTTCAACTCAAACGAAACAATCACGGTTTCTATTCGAGAAAACACAGAGACAAGCAAAAAGGCTCCTAATCAGCGCACGACTATCACCAGCCCGATAGCCGGACGTATCATCAAGATTTACGTGCACGCCGGCCAAAGGGTAGCTAAAGACGCCACACTCCTTACTATCGAATCTATGAAAATGGAAAATGAAATCCGTGCTCCGTTCAATCTATTTGTAAAAACTGTTTCTATTGATGAGTTAGATTTGGTAAAACAAAATCAATTGTTGCTAAAAATCGAAGAGGGCTAATAGGGCTAATTAGGAGAAGCAAGTGAAGCAAAAAAACCATATGTCGAAAAAAAAGTTTCGAATCGGCGAACTCGCACGGGAATTGCAAGTTAAGAAGTTTGTTATTAGATTTTGGGAAAAAGAGTTCGACTTAAAATCCCACCGTTCACAAGGCGGACAACGCTACTACACACAAGAAGATCTTAAGGCTTTTGATACAATAAAATTTTTGCTTTACAAAAAGGGCTTTACAATCGCCGGCGCAAAGACTGAACTTGAAACAATACTCAACCGAAGCAACCATACAGAAAAACAGATCACCGCAGCAACCCAAACAAAATTTGATGTCCTTCCAAGCGATCTTCTCAACAAAATAGTTTATTTAAAAGAAAAACTAATCGAACTAAAAGAAGCACTCTAACTACTATGTTCCCAACACAAACCGGATATCTTCTCATTAACAAACCAAAAGACATAACATCGTTTGATTGCATTAGACACATTAAAAAAATTCTCAACGCTGGTCGAAAAGTAAAAATTGGCCACGCAGGCACCCTTGATCCATTTGCAACCGGACTTTTGATTGTCTGTATTGGTAGAGACGCAACAAAAACAATTTCTCATTTGCTTAATCTCGACAAAACATACGTCGTTAAGGCAAAATTAGGTGAGCGAACAGACACGCTTGATTGCACGGGCAGGATGGTTGAAACAAGCAATGTCCAGATCCAAAAACAGGAAATCGAACTGGCAATTAAAAACCTAGGGAGCTCATACATGCAAACCCCACCAATATACTCTGCGCTTAAACATCAAGGACAGCCTCTCTACAAACTCGTACGGGAAAAAAAACTCACCGAAAAACAGCTAGCCGAAATTATCAAAGCAAAATCACGAACCGTCACGATTCACAATATAAAGCTACTCAATTATGCATCACCATATTTTTCATTCAAAGCTCAGGTTTCCAAAGGGACGTATATCCGATCGCTCTCCAACGACATTGCACAAAAAGCCGGATCCATTGCAACGACATACGAACTTGAGCGAACCAAAATTGGTTCCATCTCACTTACAAAAGCAACTCGCTTGGATATGCTAAAATCTGTCGATGACATACAAAAAAATATGCTCTCTCAAGAGCAAGTAACCTAAAGGAGTATGGTATGGAAAAAAAGCTTCTTGTCATTACGATCACGATATTGCTTAGTAGCCCTGCGTATGCCGGACAGCCTGTCTCAAAAGAAGAAAAAACACCATGGAACTTTTCGGCATGGCTCTCTGAGGGCTTTCAAAAAACGATGGACCGCATGGAACAAGAATTTGAAAAACTCAAACAAGAATTTTCGAAAATCAAACTGTTCGGACCACAAGTGAAAACTCATGAAGACAAAGAAAAAAAACAGTACAATATCGAAGTAAAACTTTCAGGATACCAAAAAGAAAAAATCTCTATTGCCCTTGATGTTCCTAAGGGAAAAGAGAAGCAACAAATCATGACAATTACTGCATCAAAAGAAATTATAGAAAAAGATCCCGCTGGAAAAAAAATTGAAACAAAAGAAGAAAAGTTTGAGTGGTCAGAGACACTTCCAAAAGGCGCAAACGGCCAGAAAGCAACCGCTCAATTTAAAGATGGCATTCTTTTGATACAAATGCCTCTTGAGATCAAAGAGCAAGTAGAAACTGTTACAATTACTGTTCGCTAAAAAACTTCGAGCTTCCTATAACACTCTCCATATGGCTTATCGGACGCACACTGCTTTGCAACATGTCTATTCGAGACTTTAACTAACTCAATAAAGCTATGGTGTTCATGCGGAAAAGCAGGATCAAGTATCTGAGATGCATGAAAAGAAATAAGCTTTGTTTTTTCGGCCATTGCATGCTCATCAAAAAACAAAGTCATATCACACTGACTCTTAGCATAAACAGGATCCCACACTCTATACCCAAAAACTTTCCCCCTGAAAGAAATATTCTTAAGTGCCTGAAGCGTAAGAACATGAACCGTTGCATGCGTTTTATGAGGATCGCTCATTTCATCAATTAAAAAAACCACGTCTGGATTAATGTAACGAATTGACGACTCAATAATTGCCAGATCGTTACGCGCAAGTTTTTTTTCTTGCTTCTGTTTTTCGTAAAATGGAAGATTCCAAAAAATCGATTCTATTCCTAGATAATCACAAGAAGCAAGCGCTTCACGCCTGCGAATCTGGCTCTTGATCGCTTGTTTTTCTCTATCCGACCGATCGCTAAAGCCAGAATCAACTTTTTGCGCAAACCGATCAGTTACCCCATTAAAACCGCTAACGGCATATGCGACGGTAATTGAATCAGGCACAAGCGATAAAAGAAGAGCCCCACACCCAATTACGTCGTCATCGGGATGTGGAGCTACAAAAAGTATTTTCTTACCTGCTAACTCGATCATCTTTTCTTTGAGCCATACATTTTTTTGAGCCACAGCTTAGAGAATTTTTTTGAAACTCTTCTCAGTAAGCCAAATCCTTTCAACCAGCTGATCATATCTTCTAGAGTTCGAGCTTCCTGTTCAGCGCCTCCTGGCTTGGTAACTGGCCCCATTCCACAAAATTCAGTGGTTGGCGTCCACTCACCCTCTTCGAGAGGCTGCGCAAACATAATTTTGAAACCAAACGGATCTTTGACCGAGAAAGAAACAACACCCCAAGGCTGTTTTTTCGGTTGCTCGAGAATCTCTACTCTTTTCCTTTTGCATCGCTCAAGATACTTGTCAAATCCCTTTTTCATCTCAACATAAACCCCGGCGCCTCGACCAGCACAATGCTTGACAAGACTCATCTCTGCAAGTTCTCCTGAGGACGGAGTTCGAAATCCGATGAAGCATTTTCCCTTTTTAAGCAATACATACTCAATATAACTTCGACCGTCTTCCTTTTTTGTTGCTAACTCAACAACATCAAAACCCAACTTTTCACTATAAAACTTTGCTGCATTCTCTACCGACTCAACAACAAACATCGGCATACAACTCTTCATCATACCACGCCCCTTCTCATCTTAAATAAACATCTTATCTTGCTGCCTGAGCAACCTTCTTTGCAAGACGACTGATTTTTCGTGAAGCGGTACTCTTCTTTAACAGGCCCTTTCCTCGAGCTCTAGCAATTTTTGCCTCTGCATCTTGCAAACAAGCCTTTGCCGTCTCAACATCCTTATCCAAGAGAGCATCAAGCACTTTCCGCGTCGCAGACTTTATATCAGAGCGACGAGCAACGTTTCTCTTGCGTCTGATTTCATTTGTCTTAGCTCTCTTCTTTGCTGATTTTATATTAGCCATCTATCTTTTCTCCACAGTTTTCACATTTTTCTTACGTTCGGTCCCTAAACGACCTTCTCAACTTTCCCAGACTTGACGCACTTCGTACAAACCGCGCCACGCTTAATACTTCTTTGACCTTTATAAACAAACCGCATGACATGAACATTTGGGTACACCCAGCGCTTTGTCTTATTATTCGCATTACTCACGTTGTTGCCAACTCGAGGCCGTTTTTCACAAACAACACATTTATTCGCCATTCGCCTATTCCTTTAATTTACCACCAATTTACAATATTCACCCGCGGTTAGAGTGTCATTTTACCACAACAAAGCTCTTTTTCAAGCAAACAAGCTGTCAATTTATCCGGCCTGAATAGGCCGAACTTCGCCATCACCCAATTCGTCAGATGGATCATCAGCATCTGTCAGACTATGAAACTTTCGAAGTTTCATCCCAAGGAGGTGGTACACCTCTTTTGCCTGCAGAGTCTCCTGCTCAAGCAATCCCTTTGCTAAAATCTCTAACTTGCCCTTATTGTCAACCAAAAGCTTTTCTGCGCTATTGTAACACGAGGTAATGATATCCGATATTTCCGCGTCAATTTTTCGAGCGGTGTCTTCAGAATAGTCCGCTGAGTGCCTCATTATATCACGGCCAAGGTAGGGATGATCTGTATTGTTTCCAAACACAATCGGTCCAAGCTTGGACATTCCATATTTACATACCATGCGACGCGCAATTTTGGTTGCATGACTAATATCACTTGCAGCGCCAGTTGACTGCGTATCGAAAACCAACTTCTCCGCCAATAAGCCGCCAAGCGCAATCATAATCTTTGCTCTCATCAAATCAACACTTTCGATGTGTCGATCTTCTTCAGGAAATGACCAGGAGGCACCCATCGACCTTCCTCGGGGAACAATGGTAACTTTATGAAGAAGATCGGCGTCTTCAAGCAGTACATTGACCAGCGCATGACCAGATTCATGATACGCCGTCTGAATCTTATCTTTCTCCGAAAGCACCACAGTCTTGCGTTCCGCGCCGAGTAAAAGCTTATCGCGCGCCTGCTCAAAGTCACCAATTTCAACAAACTGCTTATCCGCCTTAGAAGCAGATAGCGCCGATTCGTTCACCAGATTCTCAAGATCAGCCCCACTAAACCCAGGCGTTCCACGAGCCACACGAAGCAAATCAAGACCAGGCTTTAGGGTGATCCGACTGGCATGAATCTGTAAAATCTTCTCTCGACTTTTAAGATCTGGATAAGGCACCTCAACAATCCGGTCAAATCGACCGGGACGAAGCAACGCATTATCAAGGACATCTGGTCGGTTTGTTGCTGCTAAAACAATAACCGAGCCATGCTCAGTTGAAAAGCCATCCATTTCGGATAACAACTGATTTAGAGTCTGCTCTCGCTCATCGTTTCCTCCCCCAAGACCAACGCCTCGCTGCCGGCCAACAGCATCAATTTCATCGATAAACACAATACATGGCGAGTGTTTTCTTGCCTGTACAAACAAATCGCGAACTCGAGAAGCCCCGACACCAACAAACACCTCAACAAAATCTGAACCACTGATGCTGAAAAATGGACAACTTGCCTCCCCAGCAACTGCCTTTGCGAGAAGCGTTTTCCCGTTGCCTGGTGCGCCGCTAAGCAGCACTCCCTTAGGAATCTTTGCTCCAAGACGACCAAACTTCTTTGGATCCTTCAAAAACTTAATAATATCCTGAAGATCATCCTTTGCCTCATCAACCCCAGCAACATCTTTGAAGGTTACATTAACCGTATTTGGAGAAAAAAATCTTGCCTTGCTCTTCCCAACATTAAAAATCTTACTGGCACCACCACCACCACCCTGTCCCTGTCGAAAGTAAAACAAGACCGCAAAAAACAAAAAGCTCAACATCATAAGCAACAACAACGTCGCCCCCCAGCCAGGCTTATCAATCGGAATAACCGACACATTAACATTGTGAGACGCAAGCAACTCCCAGAGCTTTTCGGTTGGCATAATATGCGTCTCAAACTGAAGACCATTCTGCCTAAGAGCGCCATATACATAATTATCTTGGACCGTGATTTTTTCAACCTTGTCCTCTTCAACCATACTGACAAATTTTGAATAAGAAACCGTTTTGACATCTCGATTAACCGAGTTATACCAAAACAGATAGAACATCCCTCCAACTAGCAGCGCAAGTAAAAGCCACAAAGCATTTGGACCTTTTTGCGACATCTTTGGATTGCGCCTCTTCTTAGGGCCCTCCCCTTTTCCTGTCTCTTTTTTCATATGCGACGCCCTCAACTTATTATTTACAAACTTTTCTATCTATAAACCAAGATCCATCTCCGGGAAAAAACGCCTGTTAATGGTACTAAAAACAGACATTTTTTGCAAACTAACAGGTGTTTTCCGCCGATTCCCCTATAAAGGCCACAACTGCTGACCAGTCCAACGAGGAAAGCTCTTTGGTTCAGGAGTTCGAGTTAATATTCTAATATTGCCACTTTTATAGTTCAAAGCAGCAATCTGCTGAGAACTCTTCTTCTTTTTCCCAACCTGATCGATTGAAAAAGCGATATACCGACCACACTCAGACCAAGATGGTTCGTGCTTGTTGCCCGGACAAGATGTAATTCGGCGTTCATCAAGAACATCAAGGTTATCAAGAGAAAGCGCAAACAGTTGAAATACCCCTTTTACAGGCCTCGTATATACAAGCATATTGGTCTTAGGGCAATACGAAGGTGCTGCACAATAGCCGTTCCCCCCGGTCAACCTTCTCGTCCCACCCGTTTTTCGATTCAGGTAGTAAATCTGCGGTAACCCGGTCTCATAATCGGAACAAAAAACAATATCGCCATTGGCAAGCATGCATGGCGAAACATTATGTGCACCGTTATGCGTCAGAGGCTTAAATACCCGTTTTTTTGCCTCTTTGCACATCCTTGGATCGTACAGATACAATTCAGAATTTCCACGCCCCCCAGACAGGCAGATCGCAGCCGTTTTTCCATCACCGGAGAACGCTGGTTGCATATTGAGACCGGAATACGAGCAAATAACACTATGCCTACCCGTGCGCAAGTCAACCGACATCAATCGGTTATTAGACTTCGTCAGCTGGGAGTAAAAAAGAACCGGTACCTTGGTGTGCCAACTTGGTGCAAGGTTAATTGTCTTCGCAGGAACAACAACACATTCTCTCTTGCACGCATAGTCGGCTAAACAAATGATCTTGTGATGTGACGAAACCATCTTACAATAGACCACCGAAGTTGAGCAAATCCCTCGATCTCCTGTAAGCTTTTGCAGAATGTCACCAGAAAGATTATGTCCCTGAGCAACCAAATTTTTTCTTTCTATCGTAACGGTTTTGTCAAAAACGACATGATTTGAACTTGTGTCTCTTATCCTCACATGCACACGAGTTCCTCGCTTTTTATTCTTTTCAACAAAACCAAAAGCGGTTACGAGCGAAACACCCTGTTTAAAAAGTTCTTTCAAATTAATCGCTGTAAGACGGTGCTCTTTCTTTTTGAGGTCAACATCGAATTGATCTGTAAAATTAAGGTCATCACGAACAATCCTGGCAACCTCAAAAAGTAATGGGTTCTTACTACTACACAGCATCTGATTTTTCAACCGGCTATACAAACCACAATGCGGTCCGGTAACGGTAAACGTTCTCGCATTTGATTTTGTTACCGTTGCTACCGCATAGACCGCTGTAAAGCCAAACAATTGAGTAAAAACAAAAACAAAAACAAAAAACCGTTTTGTCATAGAATATCTCCCTTCTCGTCACTGCCGAAATGTCACCGCAAAACTCTTGCCCCACAAACATCGATCAAATTTGAACTGTTTCCCGACACGAATAATACTCAAATCATAAATCAGCACGTGAGAAGATTTTTGGATTGCAAACTCTTTTATAGATCCGTCGCGAGAAACCACAAAAAAAACTTCACATTCGGTTCCTTTCGGCACCCCGAGAGGTGGCTTCCATACCCGATCAACCTCCACCTGAATGCACTGCTGATACACAATCACTCGTGGATCGCTCTCTCCCATTAGATTAAAATGGAGCATCTCTTCTTTCTCAATCACCTCTTCTTTCTTCTGTTCTTCCTGCTTATCTTTTTTCTTCTTATCTACCTCTTTCTTGTCAGCTTTTTTCTCAGGTATTTTCTTCGTCACTACTTTTTTTGGTTTTGGCTTCGCGGGAACCTTCTTCGATTTGCTCACCGGTTTTTTTTTCACACATTTCTTTAACGTTTTACTTGTCGATTTTTGCTTAAAATATCGTCCGTATACGTCCTTAGGCGCCCGTAGCCTACGAAAATAAGCGTTCGTAATCTTTCTCGAGTGTCGTCCATATGCAACAAATCGCTTCCGAATGGACGAGTTTCTATTTACAAAACTGATAAATAATAGAATGACAATGTGGAAAAAAAGAGATAGCCATAACAATCGTTTATCCAAAGGACTACCCATTCAAAATTGCCCGGGTCGACATCGCAACGTATTTAACGCCAGCAAGCTTTAGCTCATCGACAATCTGTATCACATGCCCATATGACACTTTCTCGTCCGCTCGAATGTAGACAGGAAGATCCTCTCGAACTCCCATCGCCTTTTTCACAGCCTCAACAAGCATTGGTCTATTAATTGGATAACTATTGAAAAACAGCTTCCCCTCTTTATCAAGCGTTACAACCAGGTCCTGCTGAACGCCAACTTCTTTACTGCTACCCTGGGGCAAATCGATCTTTATGCCATTTTGTATCATAGGCGCAGTGATCATAAAAATAACCAATAGCGTTAAGGCCGTATCAATCAGCGGAGTAAGAGATACCTCAGGAAAAATTGACCGTTTAAATCGCTTACGTCTTTTTCTGACCATAATTACCTACGCTCGATTCGAACAAATGCCTGTTTTACAATATTTAAAAACCTATCTGATATACTCAAAAGCTGTAATTCAAATTTGCGCAGCTCATTAGAAAAGTAATGAAAAAAAATAAGGGCAGGAATCGAAACAATTAGCCCAGCAAGCGTCGTTGTCAGTGCCTCTGCAATGCCAGGGGCGACGACAGAGATATCTGCCGACCGCTGCTGACTAATATCAACAAACGCATGAACCAGCCCCCAAACCGTTCCAAACAAACCAATCAAAGGGGCAACCGCAGCGCTTGTTCCCAGAACTGGTAGATATTGCTCCTCTTCGGACAAAACAACATCCAGCGACTGGTCGACTAACAACTGTAGGTGTTCAATGTCTTGAATAGACAATGACGCCTCTTCCTGTGAAGCCCGCTGCACATGAAGCATCTCTTTCAACTCAGTCAACACCCGAATCAAAAACCTTCCGGCAGCAGAATCCTGATAGTTGCCACTCAGCGCCAAAAGCTCATCAAAGGTTCGAGCCAGCCTCATCTCTCCTTGCAGCTGCTTGATCATCTTCTTCTGCCGATGCAAAAATAAAAATTTACTCAAAACAATCCACATGCAAAAAACAGATAAAGAAAAAAGGAAAAAAAGAACGAACTTCGTCATCGCGTCGGCTTGAATAACCAGCTGCCATGCCGGAGCCTTTGTAAGAAAATTAACCATAGATCCCTCTCCAAAATTATATTGCCACCAATGGTGACTATCGGAAAACATGCCCTGAGTATAGAGAAAAAGTTTGGCTTAATAAATATTTTTTACAACAAAACCCTTGCTAAACAAGAAATAAATACACTATTATAAAAATAATATAAGACTGGCGCGCAAAATAATGCCAGATTGAATGTCTTTATCAGAGAGGGTAGAACGATGAAAAAGCTTGTCACACTTCTTCTTATAACTTTCACAGCCGTTTCCTACGAATCTAATGCCGCACCCACCCAGGCAAATACCGCATTCCCCGGAATACACAATCAACAACTCTTGAACTACCACCTTGAACCATTGAGTTCCAGGCTCGGGGGAGGGGTTGTTAACCAGTTCTCTATTGGCAGCAAAAACAATATTTGGGGAACAACAACCAATCACAAGATTGTGAAATGGGATACCAATAACAAGAAGTGGGTAACCGTTCCAGAAAAACAAAGTAAGGGAAGGCTCGACATGCTTTCCGTCGCCCCTGACGGTAGAATGTGGGGTGTCAGCGCATCCCAAATAATCTACCACTGGCAAAATAACCAATGGAACAGGTATGCAGGAAAGCTTAAAAAAATCTCCGTTGGAAGCAAGGGCGGCCACCACGTGTTCGGGGTCAATGCAGCCGGCAGGATATACCACCACCCGTGGGCAAGTAAATGGGGTTATGTCCCGCTTAAGGATGAAGATACAGGCACAAACAAAATCGCTAAAGACATCTCCGTAGCCAGCGACGGTTCTCTGTGGGCAATATCAACTGATGGCCTTATCTATAAGAATTCGGTTCATAAGGATGCTGCATATAACAAACGAATCGCTCCTGGAAAATGGACGCTAATCCCTGGAAAACTGGAACAAATAAGCGTTGGAAGCAGATTACGAATATTTGGAACAAATAAAAATCACATCGTCTTTCGAAGAAACGTCGGACGAGATAACTGGGCCGCTATACTACAAAATTTTAAATCGATTGACGTCGCTGAAGATGGAACGCTCTGGGGAATAGGAAAAAACAACAAAATCTACGAAGTTCATGATACGTTCTTTGGAAACCGACTATCAATCGTTGGCGGTATGCGTTCGGTTGGCGACCTAAACGCGGTTTATGATCACTACCGAACAAAAAAACATGAACATCCATTTAACGAATACAAAGGAACCTCGCCGTTTCTGGAAAAATACTCTTGGTCATCATGGATAGCCCTTCAAGGCGATGAGCGTCTCAAAAATGATATCGAGTTTCTAAAAAACCAACGCGACACACTCCAAAAATCTTATGCTGAACGTGCGCTTATTACAAGACTAAAACTAAAATACCTCGAACGTCTCGCCCGATATGATCACAAGAACAAACGCATCTATGAAGCGTTTATAAATCTCCCTTATCTAGGGCACTACCTCCTAGAACTAAAAAAACTTGTGGATAACAGAAATGAGCTGGTCTCCTACCCCATATTAACACGCGTAGAACCAGTAAAATCCAACAGTTTGCTCCCTCTCCAGTCAGCAATTACAACCATTATTAGTCGAGCAAGCGCCCTTGTCGACGAAACAACAGGTGATTTTAGGTCATATACCTCTCTACAAAGATATTATTTAAGAAAACTCTTAATCCCTAAAACAGAGGCTGAACGAAAAAATGGAAGTCAAGACATCAGGCTTCCTGATCTTCTCGAAGATGCAACGAAACTACTCTCTCTCAGTGACGCGCTGGCGCAAGCGCGTAACAAGTTCGATGCTTCGATCAGCAACCCTGAAGCAAGCAGCTGGCTCAAAGATTACGAGCAACGGGCAACCTGGATAGAAAAAATTCGTTATCTTGTTGAAAGCATGGCTAGCCCAGAGTTCACCGAGATCCTCAAAACAGACAATAAAACCTCGCTCGAAAAACTCTTCAAAGATGTCAAAAGTTTCTTGTACGCAACAACCGAATATGGTAGCCGTAGATCACTTCTAACAAGCTGGAGCACAAAGTTCTCACAAACTGAGCGTTCGAGACTAGAAGCCTTGATCGAAGCCGGGTTAAATAAGATAGAGAAAGAAAAAGAAAGGATCCAAGAAACAACCGTCAAGACGTTTATGGGGCTACTCGCAGAGACAAAAGCGCAACAATTTCTCGTCTCAGCGGTTAGCTCTGGTGAAAACCAAGATTTGCTCTTTAAAAATCTGAAAACACTGAGCGAACAAGTAGCCTCTCGCCCTCTCAGTGAAGCCGAAGTATATCTTGAGTTGATCAATAAACTTGAAGATTTTTCGGCCAAGGGATATTTTAACTTCGATGTCCCAACAAAAAAAGCTCTCCTCGAGGGGTATATCGACGAAGGAAAAAAGCTCTATCTCTCCATTCTTAAAGAAATTGGAACCAGAGATAGAGTCATAGCCGCCGCAGGAGCCGCAGCTTCTTCCGACCCAACACAGCAAGAAAAATATGAACAGTGGCTTAAAACAACGACCGCCATCACGGAAAAACTTGTTTCCAAGACAAGCCGGTCACCCGAGGAAACAACCGCCCTTAAAAATCTACTCCCCCTGCTTGACGACCCAACACGCGGGCTCAAGGAACTCTTTCCAGCACACACCAAAGCTAAAATTTCCAGCCTCATCACCAAGCTCAAAACGGTTGTACCTGCGGCTAAAACAAAAGTAAAAATCGTTGGCTCCATCGTCCAGAAAGTTAGCCCTGAATCTCTGACAACAACACTTAAAAGCCTACATGAAGCATTTAACGATTACTCGGCAAGAATTCATGCGAATCAAACCCTACAGGCGCAGTGGTTAAGCGATCTCGAAGTTATCGTAAAAAACAGAATCATGCTTCCCAACCAAAATCAATTTGATAACTTAATCAATCTTATTAAAGAGACAAATGATGCAGACTGGCTTGCTGAAGAGTGGTTCACCCGTTTCACACCAGCACAGCAAAGTCAACTCAAAAATCTCGTCGCTCAAGGTGAACAACCAATTGACTATAACAGCATGTTTTCCTACTTCAGAGAGAACAGATCCCAGCTCTCCCCACAAGTACTAATCGATCTTATCGCACTTCTCATTGAACACCCGTCTTCAAAGCTCAGTAAAAACGAAAATCAACGAGCATGGATCATACGGGAAGCCAAAAACGAGGCCAATAAGCGGTTTAGCCAAGAAGAAAAAGAAAATCTGAACCGAGTACTATCTGAAACAGAAACACCAGAGCCAACTTTAGCTCAGCCACCCGCTGCACGAACAACCGGTGAACAAACACAACTCTGGAGAAATCAAGTCGATAACTGGAACCGACAGATACTTGACTGGCGAGCGGCGGGAATTGCGACAATGGACCAACCAACAGCAGAAAAAACTAAATCTGATATGGCAAACGTCAAATCGAAAATGGATCAACTGAGTGACCAGGATCTGCCTCCTGACCTACAAAACCTTCTTGATGCCGGCATGACTGCGCTATCGGGCCTGCAAACGCAGGTGCAAAACCGAATCAATCAGGTCACACCCAAACAAACACCACTGCTAAGAAGACCTGCTCGAGGGAGAGTGATGAGTCGTGTGCCAACAACAAGAGTGCGTCGTGGTGGCGTCAGGAGATAACACGTTTTTTCAACGCTTCTCGGTCAGTAATCCCCTCGTCGATCTGGATTTTATACGCTTTTTTCAAAAGCTCGCCCATCTTTGATCCCGGCTTAACAGTATCGATCAAGTCCCGTCCCAGCAGGATTGGCGGCTCCGGCCCCCGTTCGACCTGCGCCTCTCGTATCCGCTCCAGAAATACAGCGATCTCATCGTCCCCTAACACGAACGCTTTATCAAGCGGCTCATGTCCATCTTTATTCCGCCCCCTAATATCAGCCCAAGAAACAAAATACAAGTGCTTGGCCGTCACTTCGGGCGCTAGCTTGACCGCCAGCCGCTTATACGCCTTCAATCCTGATTTTTGCTCAACAAGCGTAATCGGCATCCGATGGTATCGGACTAACTTGCAAATCGAACGTACCAGCATCGTGTGACGAGTAAACCGATGCAAAAACGATTTCGCCAGTGGAACCCCTTCGACATCATGCCCAGGCGTTTTTTTTACCTTACCGAAGTCATGACACAGCACCCCCAAAATAATCACAAATTTTTCGTCGAGTGATATGTCATCAAGAGATAGTTTCGCGGCAGCATCAACCGATTGCATTGTATGCTCAAACACATCCCCTTCCGGATGGTAGTCTGACCGCTGTGCAACGCCAACCAATGCCCCAAGCTCAGGAAAAAGTTCTTCCAACCGACCAAGCTCATACAACCAACGAAACCCAAGCGACGGCCGTCTCGACTTGAGAAGAAGCTTTCTCATCTCTTCACAGATTCGCTCACGGGCTAGCGCCCCCCCCGTTGCCACATCGTATAAATCCATATTTTTGCAAACCGTTTGCAACGCATCGTCGGGTTTCATTTCAAACCGCCCAACAAACTGCATTACGCGATAGAATCGTAACGGATCCTGAACAAACTTTTCTTTGTCGACCATACAAAGCGTTTTACACTTAAGAGACTCAAGCCCCCCATATGGATCAATGACATCAAAATCTGATCCCGCCCCATTACTCAAATCAATCGCCATTGCATTCATAGTTAAGTCTCGACGAAGGCAGGCCTGTTCTATTGTTAACGTCGAGTCAACCTCAACAGTCGGACGTCTTCCGATGCTGTCTTTTCGAGGCAATGACCAGTCGACATTGTAGCCATGCAACCTCAAAACGCCAAACTGTCTTCCAATCAATGAAACATCACCAAATTTACGCAAGCAAAGCTCAAAATCGTCCAGCGAAATATTGTGAACCTCAATATCAATATCTTTTGCTTCCCGCCCAAGAACCAGGTCTCGAACAGAACCGCCAACAAGATACGGGACTCCCCCTAGATCGACGACCGACTTCAAGATCATCTCTATCTTTTTTATTTTCTCAATAAAACATTCTGGTAATCGTTTTGACATGACCGGCCTCCTGTTTTTGTAAAAAAAATATTGTACCACCACGACTTGCGCTTTGCCAGCAGTTTCCGTACAATAAGAACGTTGTTGCCGTTCTTGATGAACAGTGGGGCTATAGCTCAGTTGGTAGAGCGCATGAATGGCATTCATGAGGTCACCGGTTCGATCCCGGTTAGCTCCACCATATCGCCAGGGAGTCGTAATGAAAAAAACAGAAAAAACTCGTCTCATTCTGTTCTTATCATTCTTCGGCATCACCGGAACCTTTCTTACCATTCAATGGGGTCTCGCCACAGGAATATACACAACAATGCTCGTCTGGAGCTTCTTCGTCCTTTGCTTCCCAATCCCTCAAAGCGCACTGATCACCTCACGAACCATCTCTCTTGTCACAAAAAAATCGCTTTTACACGCCGGCGTCATCGTCTGGATCATAGCCCTTTCTCTTAATATAGTAACCTATCTAGCATTTCCATATATCTACATGAAAACAAACACAACGTTTCTCTTGTATAGAATTATCACAAACCCGTGGCCATATTGGCTTATAATTGGCACGAGCACATTGGGTGGCATCTACAAAGCTATTGCTATCAAATCGACAACCAACCTACGGCTATTTTGGCATGTTACAACGAAAGCCATCCTATTCTTTATTGGCGTCACCACGCTTTTTTACCTCTCTTACAATGAGATCATCATCCTGCTCGTTGCAAAAATGTCATGAGTCTGTCGCTTTTATTTTCTTTCGAAAAAAAATCTCAGTATACTGTTTCAATCAAGAAAAACATGTCCCTTAAAACAGAAATCGCTTAGGAGTTTTTATGCAAAATTCATGGCTGGTGGTCCTACCACCATTATTTGTTTTGTTTTTGTCATTTGTAACACATCGCATCACGCTTTCGTTATTCTTGGGAATCATAAGCGCGACACTGCTCTATCACGACTTTTCGATCCTACCCGCCCTTAAAACAACCGGTACACAAATTTTTGAAAAAACAGAGGTCGCAAATCTCTTGTCATGGGAAGCATTTACCGGAAGTTCAAACTTATTCATCTATATCTTCTTACTGATCTTGGGGGTAATTATTACAATCATCACGGCAACAGGAGCCTCACAAGCGTATGGAAAATTTGTACAAAAACGATTGTGTGATCGCAGGGGCGCCGAAACATCCTCACTTCTCTTATCACTCTTTTTCTTTATCGACGACTATCTAAATGTCTTAACGGTAGGCTCCGTTATGCCAGCAGTTACCGACCGCTTCAAAATACCTCGGGTAAAACTCGCTTACTTTATCAACGCGTTCGCTGGAGCGCTCTGCATACTCGTCCCATTCTCCAGCTGGGCCGCGTACATTCTTATGCAACTCGACGCATCCGGAATTTTACCAACAGCTACCTCCGAAACATTTATTATATCCTCTTCTCTTAACCTGTTTGTACAAGCAATACCATTTGCGTTCTATTCGTTTATCGTTGTCGCGACAACTTTTTTCATTGTGCGAAGAAATATCTCATTTGGCCCTATGCGTACACAGGAAAAAATCGCTCAAGAAACAGGCAATCTTTTTGGGGGTAAGCCAAAGCGTGGGAAACCTGACGAAATACACCAAGCCGCAACAACCTGCACCATGATTGACTTCTTGCTCCCAATACTCTTGCTTATTATAACGGTTATACTTGGGCTCTTTCTTACAAACTTTAGATCCGGACCAGCTTTATGCGTAGGAGCAGCAACAACACTCGCGCTTATTATCCCCTACTTTCTTATCCGTAAAAAATTACAGGTCTCACAATTGAGACCTGTTTTGTGGGACGGGGTAAACCTCATGCTCTCGAGTATTTTGCTAATCACGCTCGCCTGGACCTTTGCTGATATCCTGGCAGACAACCTTGGAACCGGACAATTTCTTGCACATAAACTTGGAAATTCCGTAAGTTTTTCATTCTTTCCTCTCCTGTTCTTTGTCGGAACCGCTGGAATAACCTTTGGCATCGGCTCTGCGTGGGGCGCCATGACGGTCGTAATCCCAATCGCTATCCCGATGCTCACCACAATGCACCCTGCCACACCGCCTATACCGCTTGAAGCAATTACAATCGCAATCCCAACTATTAGCGCAATTCTTGCCGGATCAGTTGTCGGAAACATTCTTACCCCAATTGCTGACATCGTCATCATAGGCTCAACAAGCACACAGGCGTACCATATGGACCATATTAAAACACAACAAGCCTATATCGCACCGATATTTCTAGCCAGCTGCATTTCATTTCTTCTCTCAGGAATGCTTATTGATTTGCCAACTTATGCGAACGCACTTCTGTCTCTCAGCGCCGGGGTATTTACCTCGTTTTCACTGGTGACACTGTTAAATTATATCTCTACTCGCTAAGAGCCTTACGAACGAGCAAAATAAGTTCTTCAACAGCTTGATCAAAAATGTCGTTGACCAGAACATACCCAAAGAGTCGTATTTTGTGAGCCTCTTTCATCTCTTCCTCTGCCTGGGTAAGACGTTTTTCAATCTGTGATACAGACTCAGTTGCTCGTTTTTCCAAACGTTTTTTCAAGGTCGTCATATCAGGCGGCGCAATCCAAATCATTATCGCATCACGAAATTCTTTAGAAACACTCTTTGCGCCTTCAATATCAACAATCAAAACATACGACTTGCCTTGCGTAAGCTCTGACTCTTCAGGCCAAGGAGAACCATAATTTCGACCATTGTACACATTGGTCTCAAGGAAAAATCCATCTTTTTGTTTTTGATGAAACTCGTCGCCGGAAACAAAAATATAATCCTGTCCAGAAACCTCATTTTCCCGAGGAGGACGAGACGTGTAGGTAACAATCCGAGAAAGATCGTACTCTTTTTGCAAACGCCTGAGCGCCACGGCAACAACACTGGTCTTACCAGCTCCAGATGGTCCAGACACAACAAACAATTTTCCCGTTTTATTTTCCATGATTCCACCCTCATTTTTCAAAAAACAAACTTCGTTTATACTACATACATATTATTTTACTAGGAAAACAACTATTTTGTTAGGAAAACACATGTTTGGCTTTATCAAAGAAAAATTAACTAAAATCTACAGCCAATTTAGCAGCAAAACTGCAGCCCTCTTTTCTCGAAACACAATTAATCAACAATTTCTTGATGAATTAGCACAACTACTCATAACAGCAGACACCGGTGTGGAAACAACAAACACAATTATCAAAAATCTTACTCAACAGATACAGGATAAAAAAATCGCCTCTCCCCAAGAGGTGAAAAAAGAGCTCGAACGACAACTTATCTCAAGACTCAAAGCGTACCCTTGCAAAGAAAAAAAACCAACCGTTCTGCTTCTTGTTGGAATTAATGGAAGTGGCAAAACAACATTTGCAGGAAAACTTGCTAAGCAACTTACCAAGAATGCTACGGTTCTACTCGTCGCAGGAGATACCTTTCGAGCAGCGGCAACGCAACAATTGCTCGAGTGGGGCAAAAAAATTGGTGTTGACGTATTTATTGGGAAAGAGCAACAGGACCCAGCATCCGTTATTTTTGACGCCTGTAAAAAATTCAAGACCGAACGGTATGACCATCTCATAATCGACACAGCCGGTCGCCTGCAAACCAAAACAAATCTCATGAAAGAGTTAGAAAAAATGCGCAGGATTATCGACAAACAACTTCCCGACAAAACAATTCATACCTGGCTCACCGTCGACTCGATGCTCGGGCAAAATTCTTTTGAACAAGCAAAAATATTTAACGAAGCAACAACGCTTACCGGTCTCGTCCTAACCAAGCTTGACGGAACCGGTAAGGGAGGCATCGTCTTTTCAATAACGAATGAGTTGCACCTACCAATTATTTATGTCACATTTGGAGAAGATCTTGGTGCAATAAAACCATTTGACGCAAATGAATATATCGGCGATCTCTTATGAAAAAAGTATGCCTCGCACTTCTTCTCTTCATCTCCCCTCAACACAAACTATTCCCCAAATTTTTTAAGAAGCTACATCGATCAGTCACAAAAAGACTCAAAGATGTAGCCTGCGAAACCATCCCCCCTGCTCAACTAATTAGGAAGTCGCGACACAAACGAAAAAACCAAAATAAAAAATTAGATCAGATCCTCCAGGAAAGTCAAATTCTCATCGAACAACTTACTCAAACACAAAACCCAAAAATATCGATCGAACAAGAAGAAACAATACAGGCCCTCAGCGTCAAACTACTAACCTACTTTTTACAAGAAAAAATCTCTCAAGAAAAAAAAGAAAGGCTTAAGCAAGAACTAGTCAAGCTTGACGCTCTCAAACAAACAATCGAACTTTTAAAAAGCGAGAATTAATGGCCAAAACAATTAATCAGATTATAACAGAGACAACAAACAAACTACTCACAGAAAGCAACAATAGCGAGCAGGCTGCACAAGCGGAAAGCTGGTGGCTATTAGAAAAGGTAACAAAAAAACGTCAGGCTGAATTGATTCGAGAAGAAAAAGCAACCTTGACACACGAGCAAGAAAAAGCTTTAGAATTGTACATAACCCAAAGAACAAAAGAAAATAAGCCTCTACAATATATTCTTGGTACCGTTCCGTTCTGTGGGCTTGAAATTTTGGTAGAGCCCCCAACGCTTATCCCAAGACCAGAAACTGAAGAGTGGTGCGACCGACTTATCCAAAAACTTGATCCCGTCAAAGAAGAACGCTTGACCATTCTCGATATTGGCGTCGGTTCTGGGTGCATTGCGTTGGCTCTTGCAAAAGCGTTTCCATACGCAACCGTTATTGGCGTTGATGCTCACTCCCATGCAATTCGATTAAGCGAAAAAAACAAAACTCATAATAAAATACCAAACGCACTCTTCATCAAATCTGACCTCTATCGTGAACTTGGACAATATAAGGGCATAATCGATCTAATCGTCAGCAATCCCCCATATATTTCTGAAAAAGAGTTTCTTGGCCTGAGTAAAGAGGTAACCGACTGGGAAGACAAAAGCGCCCTTGTCACATATGATGAAGGTCTCGCTATTCATAAAAAAATTGTATCTGAAGCAAAGTGTTATCTCAAAAAAGAAAGTGTCTTAACAAAAAACAAGTTGCCCCAACTATTACTTGAGTTTGGGAAAGGGCAAGAAACCAACTTGCTAGAAATGGTTTCTCAAGCAGGTTTTACAAACATCACAATCGAAAATGACATGGAAAAAGTTCCCCGCTGGATAACCGCAACCAATTTCGTGTATCCTGAGACAGAAAGAAAAAATTAGTAACCAAGAAAATTTCAAGGAGCTTTTCATGCAAGCATATATTTGTACAATCTGCGGTTTTCTTTACGACGATGAATCAGCAGACCTTGCACCAGACGGCACCACAGTCGCCTTTGAAGATCTCGATCTTGAATGGGAATGTCCGGGATGCGGCAGCAAGGGCACACTCTTTAAAACAACCGATTCTGTCAGACCACCAGATATTCCAGCCGAAAAGCAATAGAAAAAAACACAAAGAAAAACGAGGAGAATCCTATGAGTACTAATAAACGAGAACAAAAAAAAGCCGGCTTTTTCGAGATCATAAAAAATCTTTTTTGGCTCCTGCTCTTCCTACAGTTTGCACCGGCCATTTTTTCAAGCCTCCGTAAAACAATTGAAGAAGTAGTCGTACCAAAAACACACGTTGGGCACCTAAAAATAACTGGTCTGATTTCTGATTCGAGCTACTACGTCAAACACATTCAAAAATTTCTTAAAGCCCCACATATCAAAGCTTTGTACCTTAAAATAGACTCTCCGGGAGGCTTTCCAGGTAGCGCCCAAGCTGTGTTTAATGAACTAAAAAAGTTTAAAGAAAAAAAACCAATTATCGCTTTTATCGAAAACATGGGAACGTCTGCAGCATACAACATTGCCGCTGCAGCAAACCACATCGTTGCCGCCCCGTCCGCCCTCGTTGGAAGCATCGGCGTTTGGCTTCAGGTCCCACCCAATATTAAGTATCTCGGTGAAGATTGGAAAATTAAATTCAGAACAATTCAGTCAGGAGCATATAAAACCGCGGGGAGTCCGTTCAAAGATATGACGCTCGAAGAAACAACCCTTCTACAAAGTGTCTCTGACGATTCGTACAATCAATTCGTCAAAGATATCGCACAAAGTCGTAATATCTCAATCAAAAATCATAAAATATGGGCCGACGGAAAAGTATTTACCGGCAACCAAGCTCTCAGTCTAAAGCTAATCGATCAGATCGGCTCACAACAAGACGCACTCGATATTCTAAAAAAAGAAGCAATGGTCGAAAAAGAGGAAGAGATTAAGCTTGTACTGCCCCCACGACCATCGAAATTCATGAGAATGTTTGGCGCCGAAGCCGACACCGATCCTGACTCAGGATTCTCGTCTTTCATGGCAAGTTTTGTTTCAGAAGTAATTCAAAAAGTTTCGACAAAGACAGCAGGGCTGCGCCTTAGGGCGTAGCGCGTTAGGACCGCAAACTAAAAACAAAACCCATGCCCATCAAAAAAACAACTGTTAAACTCGAGGCTAGGACGCTTTTAAAAACGGAACGTCCTGGTCTCCTTTCTTCATCTTCATACACAACAATTTCCTGATTACTCGTCACAGGAGAAACAAACACTTCTTTCACGCATAAATGTTTGGGGTCGTGCGTAGCATTTTCTTTCTTAGTAGAATCTTTTACGTAAGTTTTTTGGACCAGATTTACTGCGCAATCTTTAACGAAACGCTCAAACTCTTCAGGATTAAAAAAAACAATATTCTTCTTCTCAGTCACCTCTTCTCTAACCGGAAGCGCAAATATACTATCATCATCAGGACATTCTCGTATCTCTATAATTTCTTCGCTAGGCTCTTTTTTTCTGCAACCGTCCAGTTCTCCAAAGAATTCGTTCAGTGGCGTCTCTTCGTTAGGCTGTCTCTTCGTGTTCATCCCAAACAAAGCGCCTGAAACAAAAAATAAAACCGTTACGAAAAAAATTAACCTCTTGCTCATAATCTTGGTCCTACATATTAAGCGTACTATTTGTCGTGCCATTATTCATAGAACAATATTCCGGATGATCCTTAAAAAATTCACAGAGCTTCCCACAATAACCACCAACTTTTTCCTTCAAAGATTCATGATTACAGGGAAACTCTACTGCCATATCTGCTACCACAACAACCACCAAAACACACAGCCCCATAAAAAACACGACCTGTGCAAGAAGCAGCACATCGCCGATATACTTTTTGCATAACACCCGTCTTTTGCCATACTGCAAAGCGTCAGAAATCCTGCTGTTTTTATTTTTTTCCGTAAAAATCTCTTGGTCACTTGGAACAGAAGTATCATCGCCGGCTACTGGAACGATATAGACACACGTTTCTTTAATAGTACCGTAATCCTCGGGTGCTCGCCCTGGCTTCATCCCAAAAGCACTCTGTCCAAACAATACAATACCAAACAGAAACATAAGTATCTTATTCATGGTGCCCTAACTCCTAACTAATAATTATTTTTTCTTTTCTATACCAAGAAACTCAATCCTGCGATACAGCGTACTCCGACTAATCCCTAGAGCCCGTGACGCACGACGATAATTGTGACTGGTCTTTTCAAGAACAACCATAATTACATACCGCTCGACCTCATGCATGATGAGCGGATGAATATTTCCCTTTTCATTTCTCCCTAAACTCTCCACCATTTTTGTTACCTCACAACCTAACAAATCATAAATCGAAACCGACACAGTATTATCCCCACTAAGAAAATTTGTTCAAAAAATAAGTACTATATAACAAATCAAACGAATGAAACGCCGAACCTTGCAACGCCCCTGTTTTAAATGCAAAATCGATACTGTAAAGCATTTGATGCGCACCCTGTAACTGAGTCAGACTACATTGTCTCCAATCGTAACGCAAAAACGATGCTGGCAAACGAAACGAAAACCGTCTTGCTGCCGGAAAATTATTCTGCTTTAAAAAGGTGACAACATAATGCGCCCGCCACAACTGCTCTGACCAATATGTTGTCCAGAATGGAATTGGATAATCGTTGTATCGCTCAGACCACAATGAAAAAAAAGTACGTTCCTGTTTTTTAAAAAACGCACTTGCAAGCGAAGCCAATGATAATTCAGGCGAAACCATTGCTGAAATATTTTTCTTTAACTCACCAAGGAAACGAATATTAGTAACCGCAAGATACTGCAGAAGCATACAGGCAATATCAAGTGAAACCGTCCCAGAACCTGAGACAATTTCCTGAACAGCGGCCAGCTTCCCCCCACTCAACTCCGTACCCAAAAAATTAAACAACTCCATTACCTCATGAAACGTCAATTCATTCTTCAACTCGACCATCGCTTGTGCCTGAGTCATTCGTTTGCGCACTGAGAGAGAAATTTTATGATCTAACGGGAAAAAGAACGCAATTGCATGTGGCCCACGATATAATGTCAAAATCTCAACTAAGTCAGGCCCCCTTTTACGCTCTATTTTAACCAACTCGAGAAGATTTCCAAGCCAATAAAAAGAAGTATCTCCCAAAAAACTTTGCTCCAAAGTTTCCCAAAGCTGCTTTCTGTTTTCCAATCGAAAAGGACAAAGACTAACGATCTCTTGCTGCTTTAAAAAAGAAAAAAGCGTTTGAAAAAAGAAAAGTGGATACTGGTCGCCAGTAAAACAAATAACACGTTTATCGGTCCAAAACGTTTTATTTTTTGCCAGGGTTAAAAATTCTGATAATTTCACTCGACACTCTTAAGTAAAAATGGTCTAAAGTATTGGTCTATTCTATACGCCTCTCGCTCAAACAACCGACAATATTCGAAATCGATAAAACCAGAATTCATCACATGATCCTTTGCTTTCGAAACCAACGTTGTAAACGAAAACAACCTTTGTGCGCACAGCTTCTCATTTCTATCAAACAATCGACACAACAAATCAATCTTCATCTTAACAGAATACGAAAGCAAATCTGGCGATAAAAACTTGTATGGCGAGTCGTTTTTTTTCACCGTAACTTTTAAAACATGGCAATCGCCAAGTGTGTCAACAAGCTTGAATCCAACTCGATCGAAATGACACCACAACGCATCATAAACTATCGGTGAGAGGTTTTCAAATACCAGCTTATTTTCTGGCATCTCAAGGCACAGTCGAATCTCCTTTCCACCAAGAGAAGCTAGCTCTTTACTGCACGATTTGTGAAGACACGAGGGAAAGAAAAAGGCAATTAGTATGAAACCAACGATCTTTATAGACATGTTATCCAAGTCGTTACATGACATGCTTCAAGCAGGGTCAAAGAGCCAACGGCGATGAGCCCTATAACCTACAAAATCAAACTAAAAAAACCAACCAAAAAATCTTTTTACTATATTTTTAGATTCTTTATTACCCTTCTCGTAAACTTGATTAAAAGAATCAATCATATTTATTTCAAAGGGCGTACACAACTCAAGAAACTGTTCCGCCGAAACATTTGTTTTATTATAAACCAGAACAGCAAACGAATCGAAATTCAGGTGACTATAACAAAAACCATTTTTTAGTTCAGGATATTGATCATTATAAACCTCGACCCCTAGCTCCCGAAGCTTACTATGGAGATATTCACCAAATTTAAGATAAGAATATGCATCGACTTTATCGAGAGCGGTTGCTATCTCATTACATTCTTTTTTATCAAATTTTAGAATACTATTAGCAGTTCTGGCCCACTCTTCAACCGAGCTTGCTTTATATAAACCGATAAGCAATGTCTTAAACTCAGGCTGCATTCCGTAACTGGTCTGAAATAAAAAAAGAACAATAATAAAAGAAAAAAACTTTTTCATGATTAATAACCTCCTAAAAAAGTATACTTTCTACTTTTTTGGGCTGCAATACTTTTACAGCTCGACTGCTCACTTTAAACAGCTGCTCAATGCCAGATAGCGCCAACTTCTTAACCTGCTCAAAATCTTCCCATGACATAGGCGACTTCTCACTCGTTCCCTGAATCTCAACAATATCCCCCAATTCAGTCAAAACAAAATTAAAATCAACAGAAGCTCTATTGTCCTCTTCTTGAGAAATATCAAGATACAACTGGTCACAAACAACTCCAACTGAGATTGCAGCAATAGAACTTTTGAGAAAACTTTTTTTAATCACTCCATCTTGAAGCCAACGGCTTTGAGCCATATTAAGCACCAAGCTTGCCGCTGTAATGCAAGCAGATCGCGTTCCACCATCAGCCTGAAGCACATCACAATCAACCGTAATCGCTCGTTCACCAAGACAATCAAGATCGACAACAGAACGAAGCGAACGTCCAATCAAGCGAGAAATTTCAATACTGCGATTACTTCTTTTTTGTGCGCTTGATTCACGAAAGGTACGCGTTCTCGTTGCCGAAGGAAGCATGGCATACTCTGCCGTAAGCCACCCCGTCCCACGTCCCCTCAAAAAATGTGGTCCGGAACTTTGAAGCATCGCGCTCACCAATACTTTTGTCTGACCAATCTCAAACAATATCGACGCATCTGCATAACCAAATAAATCATATGTGATTGAAATTGGGCGAACCTGATCAAAGGTTCGCCCATCATTTCTAAGAACAATCATTGTAAGACTTATTTCAGATCAGGCGCAATCAAACGAATACGACCGGTCTCTTCCTCGACAGCGACAACCTTAACTTTTAGCGTATCGCCAACTTTGAAATCCTGTGCTAACGTTCGCTGCCTATCCCGGGCAATACTCGAAATATGCACTAATCCGTCTTTTCCTGGAACAAGCTCAACAAACATTCCAAACTCAGCAACACGCCTCACTATTCCATCTACCGTGGTGCCAACTTCGATGTCACCTACCAAGGTTCTGACCCACTGCTCAGCCTTGTGCGCATCTTTTGATGCAGACGAGTAGATACGAACTAGCCCATCATCTGTAATGTCAATTTGCGTATTGGTCGAAGCGGTAATCTCTTTAATGCTTTTACCACCGGGCCCAATAACCGTACCAATTTTTTCTGGGTCTATCTTAAGCGAAATAACCCGCGGCGCCAATTCCGACAACTGAGCCCGAGGCTTATCAAGCACATCGCGCATAGTCTTAATGATATGCAAACGACCAGTACGAGCCTGCTCAAGAGCGCGCTCGAGAAGATCCCTTGTTAAACCAGCTTTTGCCTTGATGTCCATCTGAACAGCCATGATACCAGTGTCGGTTCCTGTTATCTTGAAGTCCATCAACCCAAATGCGTCTTCTGAACCAAGAATATCGGTTAAAACATGAGTGTTCCCATCGGAATCTTTCATCATACCCATGGCAATACCGCCAACCATATCTTTTATTGGAACACCAGCATCCATAAGTGCAAGCGTTGTCGCGCAAACGGTTGCCATAGAAGATGAACCATTCGATTCAAACATATCAACAACCGAACGAATCGTGTAAGGAAATTTATCCTGCTCAGGAAGCACATGCGCGAATGAACGCTCAGCCAAATAGCCGTGTCCAATTTCACGCCGACCAACACCCCGAATAGGTTTTACCTCGCCGGTGGAAAACGGAGGAAAGTTGTAATGCAACATAAACGTTCGCTCGTAATCACCTTTAAGGTTTTCCATTCTTTGCGCATCTTGAGCCGTCCCAAGCGTCAAACTTGCCAATGCCTGAGTCTCGCCACGACGAAACATCGCAGATCCGTGAACTGTTGGCAAAAGACCTATCTCAGCAGTAATGGGCCGAACCTGGTCGAACGGTCTCCCGTCAAGTCGACTATTCTTTTGTGCAACAAGATTTGGAAGATATTCTTTTAATAAAGAATCAAACAAGTATAAAATTTTTGGTTTTGAAGTTATACCAGACTCGATCTCTTTCTCGAAGAATTCAACAACATCTTTCTTCAAAGCTTTAAGAGCCTCCGATTGCTCAGCCTTTGTCGGCGCAAACAAAGTCTCACAGTTTTCTGGCTTGAAATGAGCCTGAACCTTTTCTTCCCACTCTTTCCAAACCTCAACACTGGACAAGTCTGGCTCTTCGACGCTCAATTCTTTTTTAATATCAAGCTGCCACTTAACCTGCACCTTTATTTGCTCATGAGCTAAAAATAACGCCTCGATCAGATCAGCTTCAGAAAGCAAGTCGCAATGTCCCTCAACCATACAAATACCATCATTGGTACCAGCAACAATAAGGTCAACACTAGACTCTTTCATCTCTTCAGCAGAAGTGTTCAATACCCATTTTCCGTCAACCCGTCCAACCTGTACCGCACCAACTGGTCCCAGGAAAGGAATCTTTGAGATGGTCAACGCAAGAGATGATGCAATAAGTCCAAGAACCGCTGACGGAAACTTTCCATCATACGAGTAAACAGAAGAAATAACCTGAACCTCATTAAAATAATATTTGGGAAATAATGGGCGAATCGGACGATCAATCAGCCGAGAGGAAAGGACCTCAGTATCGTTAAGTCTTCCTTCTCGCTTAATGTAGCCACCCGGAAACTTTCCAGCAGCAGAAGTCTTTTCCCGATACTCAACAGTAAGTGGAAAAAAACCAATAAAATCTCTCTCCTCAGAGGTCGCAACCGCCGTCGACAGAACAATCGTATCACCGTGTCTTAGCCACGCAGCACCATCCGCCTGCCTCGCAAACTTATCAACTTCAACTTCAAACCCCAATTCTGGTAGTTTAAAAATTTTCGACATATATGATCCCCAAAGTAGAACTGTTTTTTATTTCTTTATTCCCAATTTATTCGCCACAAACTCGTAGCGCTCAAAACTTGTCTTCTTTAAATAACCAAAAAAAGCACGTCGCCGTGCAACCAGCCTTATGAGGCCGCGACGGGAGTGCTTATCTTTTGGAAACGATTTCAGATGACTCGCAATATGCTTTATTCTTTCAGTAATCAAAGCAATTTGCACTTCACTTGAACCGGTATCTATCTCAGATCGCCCAAACTCTTTGGCGATCGTCTCTTTTATCTCTTTTGTTATCATTTCTGGCATCCTACCTAACGATTTTTATGTGTCCTGGTAGGCACGAGCGGAGTCGAACCGCTGACCCTTGCTACGTCAAAGCAATGCTCTACCACCTGAGCTACGTGCCTGAACACCATACATTTCAATTATCCAAGCGAAATCTTATCCAAGCCAACTTCCATCTGCTCCTCATCACGAGCCCGCTGCTCGAGCACAGAAACATCCTCGCCGATATGTTTCAATTTGAAGGAAGGAACGCCTGTTCCAGCAGGGATAAGCTTACCAATTATCACATTTTCTTTCAAGCCGAATAAGTAATCCACCTGCCCCATAATAGCAGCCTCCGTCAAGACTCTCGTAGTCTCCTGAAACGATGCGGCCGAAAAGAAGCTCTCTGTGCCCAAAGAGGCCTTGGTTATACCCATCAAAAGAGGCTTTGCAACGGCAACCTTCTTACCTTCCTTGGCGATAACCTGGTTGACCGACTGCAGATGAACCCTATCAACACGATCTCCAATGACGAAACTGGTATCTCCTGGATCAACAATACTCACTTTTCTTAGCATTTGACGAACAATAAGCTCAATATGCCTATCGTGAATCGTTACCCCCTGGAGTGTATAAACCTCCTGAATCTCCTTCACAAGATATTTTTGAAGTTCATCAGGACCGAGAATCCTCAAAATATCGTGCGCATTAGGAGTCCCTGAAGTTAGCGAATCACCCGCCTTTACGCTGCCACCATCTTCAATATTGATATGTTTACTTCGTGGAACACTATATTCAAAGGTCTGCTCATCGTCGGTCGTCAACGAAATACGACGCTGCCCCCGATGAATACCGCCAAATCGAACAATCCCATCAACATCAGCAATAACCGCGGTGTCTTTTGGAACCCTAGCCTCAAAAAGCTCTGCGACGCGAGGAAGACCCCCTGTAATATCTTTTGTTCGTTTTTCTTCTTTCGGCAATTTTGCTAAAACGCTACCCGGTGTAATCTGGCTACCCTCATCAACATAAAGCATCGCCCCGGTCGGTAAGTAGTAACGAGCCTCTTCTTCTCCGTCAGCATGCTCAATAACAATACACGGCTGGTGCTTCTCGTCTCGTATTGCCAGAATCGTCTTGTACGCCTGTTCAGCGTCTTCCCGGTATTCTTCCCGATAGGTAACATTCTCAATAAGATCTACAAACTTAATCCTGCCACCCTTTTCAGAAATAATCACCTTATGAGGATCCCACTCTGAAACCATGGCACCAGACTCAACAACCACACCATCGTCAACGAGAAGAAGTGAACCATGTTCAAGGTCGAATAACTCCAACTCTCTTCCATCCTCAGAAACGATCGCCAACTTCGCCTTACGGTTCATTACAATCTTTGAACCATCTTCTTTGGTTACAAGCTGCACACCGCGATATTGGACTTTTCCACTAAAGTTGGTCTTATAGAAATACTGCTCAAGCAAGCCACTTGCGGTACCTCCGATATGGAACGTTCTCATAGTAAGCTGCGTTCCAGGCTCACCAATCGACTGCGCGGCGATAATCCCAACAGGCGCACCAACATCGACAAGCTTCAACGTCGAAAGATCCATGCCGTAACATTTTGCACAAATACCACGACTGGACTGACAGGTTAACACCGATCGAACAGGAACATGCGTTACCGCAGACTCCTTAACCTTTGTCAACACATCATGGGTTACCATTTCACCCGCACGCATTACCAACTTACCACTCACAGGATCTTTAACATCTTCTGCTATAATTCTTCCAAAGACTCGATCAGGTAACGACTCAATCGTGTTACCTGACTCTTTTAAGTCAGACACAACAATATACCCAAGCGTACTACAATCATCTTTTGTAACAATAACATCCTGCGCAACATCAACCAATCTTCGAGTTAAGTACCCAGAATCAGCTGTTTTTAACGCCGTATCAGCCAAACCTTTTCGCGCTCCGTGCGTTGAAATGAAATATTCAAACACACTCAACCCGCCTTTAAAGTTCGCCAAAACAGGGACTTCCATAATTTCGCCCGACGGCTTCGCCATCAAGCCTCTCATTCCGCCAAGCTGTCTTATTTGTTGACGCGATCCACGAGCCCCAGAATCAAGAAACATGAAAACCGGATTAAACTTCGCGCTTGTCTTGTCTTTATTCAAGCAGACTTGGCGATCTTGCTCCTCAAGCTCACCGATCATATCATGGGCAACATCCTCAGTTGCACGCGCCCAAATCTGAATAACTTTATTGTATCGTTCACCGTTGGTAATTGCACCATCGCGGTATAGCTTCTCGATTTTAACAACTTCTTTCTTGCAAGCCTCAACAATTCCAGCCTTCGACCCTGGAACAACCAGGTCATCAACGGCAAGAGAAATACCGCCCAGCGTCGCATGCATAAAGCCAAGATGCTTTATCTCATCAAGAACGCGAACCGTCTCGGCCTCACCACACGCACGGTATAGCTTGGAAACAAGTTTCACGAGATCATTCTTCTTCATTGCCTTGTTGATCCACTCAAATAAAGCACCATCAGGCAAAATCTCGTATAACAACACCCGACCAACAGTCGTCTCCACTAACTTGCCATCACTCAAGCGAACCTCGATAGAAGCGTGCAGGCTCAGCTTGTCATGCTGATGCGCAAACACTACCTCCTGAACACTTGAAAACTTAAGACCTTCGCCAACAACATTCTTTCGTCCTTTAGTCATAAAATAGAGACCCAGAACCATATCCTGCGAAGGAACGGCAATTGGCCGACCATTAGAAGGAGATAGAATATTATGGGAAGAAAGCATTAGATTTTTTGCCTCTAACTGAGCTCTCTTACTCAACGGAACATGCACCGCCATCTGGTCACCGTCAAAGTCTGCGTTAAATGCAGAACAAACAAGCGGGTGAATCTTGATTGCCTTTCCTTCAACGAGAATCGGGTAAAAAGCTTGAATCCCTAATCTGTGCAGCGTTGGTGCTCGGTTTAGCAACACTGGTCTATCCTGAACCACCGTTTCAAGAGCGCCCCATACTTCAGGGGCCAGGGTTTCAACCATGCGCTTAGCAGATCTTAAACTCATCGCCAACTCACATCGTTGAAGTTCAACGTAGACATATGGCTTGAAAAGCTCAAGTGCCATAATCTTTGGTAGACCACATTGGTATAATTTTAATTCTGGCTCAACAACAATAACGGAACGACCTGAATAGTCGACACGTTTACCAAGTAAGTTCTGTCGGAATCGCCCCTGCTTTCCACGCAACATCTCACTTAACGACTTCAATGGTCGCTTATTGGAACCACGAACAGGCTGCCCCCTTCGTCCATTATCAATAAGCGCATCAACCGATTCCTGAAGCATTCGCTTTTCATTTTTAACAATTACCTCAGGAGCCTCAAGCTCAAGGAGACGACGCAAGCGAATATTTCGGTTCAAAACCCGTCGATAGAGATCATTCAAGTCTGAACTGGCAAAACGACCCCCTTCCAATGGAACAAGCGGACGCAAATCAGGAGGAATAACTGGCAATACCTCTAAGACAACCCACTCTGGTCGCAGATTCGCCTGGAGCAACCCAGAGAGCACTCGATACCGTTTTGCCAAGCGATGCTTTGCCGCAACAGAAGCTGTTTGCTTATACAACTCCTCAAGCCGGCGAACTTCAAAATTCAAGTCTATCATTGAAAGAAGAACACGAACTGCCTGAGCACCCATACCTGCTTTAAACAGCGTATCTTCATCATGGGCACTGACGTAGTCTTCGTACTCTTGACTATTCAAAAGCGTCTTTATGGGATATGGCGAGCCACCCTGATTTAAAACAATATAACTATCAAAGTAGATAACACGCTCTAAGTCTTTTACGGTCATTCCCAAGATCAAACTTAAATAGCTTGGTATTCCCTTTAGATACCAAATATGGCACACCGGAGAAACAAGCTTTATGTGACCCATTCGTTCGCGGCGAACCCTTGACTGAATAACCTCTACCCCGCACTTTTCGCATGTCACCCCACGGTGTTTCATGCGTTTATATTTACCACAATTACATTCCCAATCCTTGACGGGACCAAAAACTCTTGCGCAAAACAAACCATCTCGTTCCGGCTTCAATGTTCTATAGTTGATGGTTTCTATCTTTTTCACTTCACCATACGAAAGAGAAAGTATCTTTTCCGGTGAAGCAATGCCAATTTTAATTGCGTCAAATTGGGTGGTGTTAATATATTCTCGGAAACGCTCAAGTATCCTATTATTCACCAACTTTCTCCTTGCTTGCCTTAAATAGATCGACTTGCAACCCCAAACTTTGAAGTTCTTTCACTAATACATTGAAAGATTCTGGAACTCCAGGATCAGGAATATCATCACCCCGCACAATCGCCTCATACGCCTTAACTCGTCCGTTCACATCATCAGACTTAACGGTCAGCATCTCCTGCAAGGCATATGCTGCACCATAGGCGTATAATGCCCACACTTCCATCTCTCCTAGTCGCTGTCCTCCAAACTGTGCTTTACCACCAAGCGGTTGCTGCGTTATCAGCGAGTACGGACCAACCGAACGCGCATGTAGCTTGTCGTCAACCAAGTGATTCAGTTTCATCATATATATGTATCCAACGGTCACAGGTTGTACAAATGGCAAGCCCGTCTGCCCATTATAAAGCTTGTACGCTGCATCCTGCGGTAGGCCGAGATCCTTTAACATAGGACGGATCTCTTCCTCATAGTCTGCACCATCAAAAATTGGTGTCTTGAAAAAGACCCCGTCCTTTCCTGCTTTATGAGCAAGATCAAGCACCATCTCTTTGCCTGAGTGCTTCTCAAGATCCTCAACAAAAGACTTTCCATAGTACTTTTCTAGATGTTCTTTCGTCTTTGCATAGCGCACCGATTCAAGATTTTGAGCAAACCAATTTCCTGCCTTTCTTCCCACCATACCGAGAATCGTTTCCAAGATCTGACCGATATTCATACGCGCAGGAACACCAAGCGGATTCAAAACGATATCAACCGGTGTTCCATCCTCGAGATATGGCATGTCCTCAACGTTAACAATCTGGGAAATAACCCCTTTGTTTCCATGACGACCTGCAACCTTATCCCCGACAGATAAATGCCGTTTCATCGCAACATAAACACGAACCATTTTTATGACACCTGACGGTAAATCATCGCCTTTTCGCAATTTGCTAATCTGCTCTTCTTTAAGCGCCTGCAACACTGAAATCTGATTCTTATACGATTCTTTAAGCTCCTTGAGCTGAGCAGCAAGCGTTTTATCTGTTAATTCAACTTGCAAGAGTAAATCTAACTCTGCGTCCAGAAGCTTTACTTCAGAAAAAGAGTCTTTCTCCAAGAATTTTTTAAACTTGGCTCCAGACTTCGGCTTCTTCCCCTTAAGCAAAGAGGCCACTCTTTTGATTATTGCTCGGTCAAGAATTGCAATGTGCTGACAAAAGTCATCCTCTATTTTCGCTGTCTTAATTGCAGCAATCTCTTTGTAGCGTTTATCTTTTCGTATCCCACTTCGAGAGAAAAGCTTAACATCAACAACCGTTGCCTCAACTCCTGGTGGAACTCGTAACGAGGTGTCCCGAACTTCCCGAGATTTCTCTCCGAAAATTGCGCGTAAAAGCTTCTCCTCAGGAGAAGCCTGCACGTCACCCTTAAGAGTCACTTTTCCAACCAGAATCTCACCCGGCTTAACCCTGGTTCCAATTCGAACAATTCCGTCGTCATCAAGCGCTTCCAAATCTTTTTCGCTAACATTTGGAATGTCTCTCGTTATCTCTTCCGCTCCTAGCTTGGTGTCTCTAGCTTCAACAACAAACTCTTCGATATGCACCGAAGTGAAAACGTCTTCGGCAACAAGACGCTTACTAACAACAATAGCATCCTCAAAGTTGTAACCATGCCACAACATGAACGCAACCAAAACATTGCTTCCCAAAGCCAACTCTCCGCGATTTGTCGCCGCACCATTGGTAAGCACATCACCACGCTCAACACAATCACCAATCTTAACGACAGGAACGTGATGAATCCAGGTGTTGTGACTCGAACGAGCAAATTTCTTGAGTTCGTAAATGTCAACCGGACGAGAAAGCCACTCTTTGCTAATCTTGGAATCATCGCCCCCGCCATCAACAATACGAACAACAATCTTTTCTGAGGAAACATACTCAACAATACCACCGCTTCGAGCAACTAACACAGCACCCTCTGCAGCCCCAAGCTCTGCTTCCATACCAGTCCCAACAAGTGGAGGCCGACACTTTATCAATGGAACCGCTTGCCGTTGCATATTCGATCCCATTAATGCACGGTTTGCATCATCGTGCTCCAAAAACGGAATTAGTGACGTTGCAACCGAAACAAGCTGTCGAGGAGAGGCATCAACATAGGTAACATCTTTTGCGTCAACCGTAATAATGTTTCCGCTCTTTCGAGCAAGAACCTCTTTATCAGTAATCTTGTTTTTTGCGTCGACATTGATCGTCGCCTGTGCAACAAGTTCATCGACCTCTTGAAACGCATCGAGGCAAACAACATCATCCCCAATGACACCATCATTCACCGGACGATACGTTGTTTCAATAAAGCCAAGCTCGTTTACTCGAGCATACGTTGCTAGAGAAGAAATAAGACCAATATTCTGCCCTTCAGGAGTCTCGATCGGACAAATTCTTCCGTAGTGAGAAGTGTGTACATCCCGAACCTCAAAAGTCGCTCGCTCTCTTGTAATTCCACCAGGCCCAAGCGCAGAGAGTCTTCTTTTGTGTGCCATTTCTGCTAGTGGATTTGTTTGATCCATAAACTGAGACAACTGACCCGTACCAAAAAACTCTCGTAATACCGCCGCAAGAGGCTTAACATTCAAATAGTCATATGGCATGAGCGCAGCGTGATATTCCTGCAAGCGAAACCGCTCTTTTGCGATTCGCTCGACTCGAGCAAGCCCTGCATACAGCTGACCTTGCAATAATTCACCAACGAGCCTCACGCAACGATTACCAAGATGGTCAATGTCATCAAGATCGCCCTCACCCCGTTCTTTCAAAGCAACCAAATACTTCAAAGTTTCGATAATATCTTCACGCGTCAGCTGGGTAACCTCTTCGTCAATCTCTAGACCTAATTTTCTGTTGGTACGAATTCTGCCTACCCGAGTAAGATCGTAAAAGCGGGGATTAAAAAACAGGTTATCGAAAAATTCTTCCATAACCTGTACCGCGGGAACATCGCCCGCACGAAGTTTACAGTAAACCTCTTTGAGCGCATCAAGACGGCTCGCAGCAGAACTTTGCGCAAGCGTCAGCGCAATCGTTGGCTGATACACAAAGCTTGAAGACTGAATAATATTAAGAACATACGCATCCTGCTTTGCAATCGTATCGAGAATCTCGCTCGTCAAAACATCGCCACGCTTTGCAAAAATCTCACCGGTCTCAAGATCAACAACATCATCCCCTAAAATACGATTGAGGAGACTATTTTTTCGCACATGAAGATGAGTAACCTTGTGCTTTGCAAGGTCTTTAAGCATCTTGTCTGTAAATCGCTGACCAACTAAAAACTTCTTTGCCAAACTTTCGGGCAACGCTTCCGCTTCCAAACGCTGGCCAAGCAGCGACTTATCAACTGGTTTGTAGAAATCACCTTTCTTAACGGTAATTGAATCAAACTTATAGAAAAGTGGCAATATTTCATCACGCTCAATACCCAACGCCTGCAAAAAGGTCGTTACCGAAATTTTCTTTTTCTTATCAATTCGAACATGAAGAATGTCGTTGTGGTCAAACTCAAAATCAAGCCAAGAACCGCGAGCAGGAATTAATCGAGCCATGTGACAGGGCTGGCCTCGAAAATCTTTAATCTTTTTACTTAACGTAAAGACAACGCCAGGTGCTCTGTGAATCTGGCTAACCACGACCCGATCAACACCATTGATCAAGAACGTCCCATGACCGCCTAAGCGAAATGATCCATCAGCACCTTCGTATAAATCACACATAACCGGCAAATCGCAAAAGAAAACCTCTTGCTCTTTAATATCCTTAACAACTCTCTCCCCAGATTCTTTCCCCCCAGACTGAGTATCCCAGCTAATAAGCTGTACCTTAACCTTTAACGGCATCGAATATGTTTTACCACTAAATCGACATTCATCAACCAGCAGTGGCGCCTTCACAAAAACCCGAGATGAACATTTTTTACAAGAGATATAGCGCGCTGTATTCTTTTTGCACTTAGGACAAGAGCCTGAATCCTCCAGCCGAGAACAATCAGATTTTTTGCATGAAGAACAGCTCCATTTGTATCGATTCTCGATCCCCGTAAGCTGACCACAAACACAAGCCCAATCACCCAGCTCATAACTTACAAACTCTAATGAAAGCGCATCTTGATGCTCAACAGGAAAGACGTCTCGAAAAATTTTCTCCAACCCAACATTTTTACGTTCGAACGGCAAAAAGTCTAGCTGGATAAAGTTGTTGAATGACTTCGATTGAATTTCTATAAGATTCGGCAGAGAAACAACCTCCTTAATCTTGCCAAAAGATCTCCGGATTACTCCCTTACCTCGCGAAAATCGAGACATGCATTCGCTCCTAAATCGTAATTTTACCCAAAACCACTAAAGTATCACCAGGGTCAGACCCCTGGTGATACTTTTTATATCTTACTTGCTACAGGAATCGCTTATGATAGCTCAACCTTTGCTCCGGCAGCCTCCAGAGCCTCCTTCATCTTCTTTGCATCATCTTTAGGAGCAGATTCAGAAACAACACACGGGGCCCCCTCAGCCATCTCTTTCGCATCCTTCAGAGACAAGCCCTGAATCGATGCTCTGAGAGCCTTAATAACCTTAATCTTTTCCGCACCAACGTCCTTCAAGGTAACCTTGAACTCAACCTTCTCTTCAGCCGAACCAGCGTCACTTCCTGCTACGGGAGCCGCTACAACCGCTGCAGCAGGGGCCGCTGCGGAAACCCCAAACTCATCTTCTATCTTTTTAACAAGATTAACAAGGTCCATAACGGACATTTTTTTTATTTCTTCTATGATCTTCTCTGACATGCTAAGCCTCTCTTATACAAAAAAACACTACTTTCTTACTTCTACAAAAAGCACCAACCCGATAGCATCACATCAAAGCTATGCTTTTTGCTCTGCAACCTGCTTAAGCGCATACAACAACTGCAGCACCAACATATTCAAAACCGATGCAAAGCTTGCAACAGGAGCTTGCAGTGTTCCTGCAAGTTGCGCCAAAAGAACTTCTCGAGACGGAATAGAAGCAAAGAATTCCACCTCTTCCTTTGTCAAAACTTTTGACTCAAAAAATCCCGAGACGATCTGCAACGCATCACGGCCCTTCGCAAATTCAACCAACTGCTTGGCAACAGGACTTGGCTGATCAAGCGCAAAAACTAGACCGATTTGATCTTTAAAGTCATCTTTGAACGGCTCGATGCCATCGATGCCTTGAGTGGCAATCTTCATCAACCGAGCTTTTGTGATCTTAAGCTTCCCTCCACTCCCACGCAATGCGGTTCGCAGTGAGAACATGTCGGCGACGCTGAGACCTCTATAGCGAACAAGGAAAGTCGCCTCGGCTGACGAAAGCATCTCCTTAAAATCCGCAACAACTGCCTCTTTTTGCTGACGATTCATTTTTATTTACCTCTTTGTATCACCAACCGTTACACTAACTCATCTGCGTTTAACAGTACCCCAATGCCCATCGAAGAAGAAACGGACACCCTCCTTATAAATTTACCCTTAGAAGTTGGGGGCTTACTTGTTCGAACCGCACCAATCAATGCTTCTAAATTCTCAAGCAACTTATCTGCCCCAAACGAAACTTTTCCAAATGGCACATGAAGAGATCCACCCTTATCATTCCGATAAGAAACTCGACCCTTCTTCAACTCCTCAATGATCGAACCAACCTGAAATGTAACCGTCCCAACTTTTTTATTAGGCAACAGACCCCGAGGACCCAATACACGAGCTACCTTCCCAACAAGCGCCATCATATCGGGAGTCGCAACCGCCGCGTCAAAGTCCATCCATCCGCCTTGAATCTTTTCTACCAGGTTCTCGGCACCAGCGAAATCCGCGCCAGCCTTCTTGGCTTCCTCTTCATGGTCACCCCTGACGAAAGCAACAACCCGAACCTTCTTACCTGTTCCGTGAGGAAGCAAGACCGCCCCACGAACATTCTGTTCACCCTTAGTAGGGTCTATTCCAAGCGTTATGTCGACGTCGACCGATTCGTCAAACTTCGCATGCGCTGACTGAACAACAAGCTCTAAAGCTTCTTTTATTGAAGCGGGCGTCTGCTTTTCAGCCGACTCTTTTGCCTGTCGATGCTTTTTCCCTGGCTTACTCATAATTTTCTATCCTTATAAACACACTTAATCAGTAACGGTCAACCCCATGCTTCTTGCGCTTCCAGCAACAATTTTCTTTGCTGCCTCAACATCGAACGCATTAAGATCGACCATCTTTGCTTTTGCAATTTCTTCAACGTCACCCCACGAAATACTACCTGCAGACTCCGTTCCCGCCTTACCAGACCCTTTTGCCAGGCCAATCTTCTTTTTGATTAACTCAGAAACAGGGGGGGTCTTCGTAATAAAATCAAACGTCTTATCAATATACACAGTAATAATAACAGGAACCGTCTCGCCCTTCCTCTTTGCCGTCTCAGCATTAAATTTTTTGCAGAAATCCATTATGTTCAGGCCATGCTGACCTAGTGCCGATCCAACCGGAGGCGCAGGGGTAGCTCCCCCTCCAGGAATTTGTAATTTTATCTTAGATTTAACCTTCTTCGCCATGTTCTTATGCCTTACTTTTTAACTTGATCAAATCCCAGCTCGACTGGGGTCAACCTTCCAAAAATGCTTACCATCACAGTAAGACGCTCCCGATCTTCATCAACTTTGTCGACAATTCCAACGAAGCCGGAAAACGGTCCATTTGCAACATGCACCTCATTGCCAACCGCAAACGGCACCTTCTCTTTGGTGACCGCCAACTTGCCGCTTACCTGAGCAAAAATCCTCTCCACCTCTTTATCCGAAAGCGAGGCTGGACGCTCCCCTCCTAAAAAGCGAGACACCCTTGGCACGGAGGAAACAAGCTGAAACGACTCGCCCGCCATCTCCATCTGAATGAGCAAATATCCTGGAAAAATCTTTTCCTTACGAACATCTTCTCCAGATATAAAGCTTATAACGTCACTCGTCGGGATCAAGATCTCACCAAAAAAATCCTGGAGACCCTGCTCGACCACACGCTTTTCAAGGTCTTTTTTTACAACGTCCTCAAAGCCTGTATACACCTGAACAACATACCAACGTTTCATACCATCCAATCAAAAATAGTAACTAGCGGATCAACCAATGTATTGCGACCGTTATCGCAGAATCCATAAAGCCCAGAATAGCCGCGAAAACAAGTGACAAGATGCATACAATAACAACGGCCCCAACAAGATCGTCTCGTTTGGGCCACGTCACTTTCTCCAGCTCTGTTCTAACCTCTTGGAAAAACGCAATTATTTTACTCATCTTTGTCCTAATAGTTCTGGCAGGCCAGGAGGGATTCGAACCCCCAACACGCGGATTTGGAGTCCGCTGCTCTACCATTGGAGCTACTGGCCTTCATTAGCTACTTTGTTTCCTTGTGAACTTGGTGCTTCCGACACTTCACACAAAATTTATTTAATGATAACTTTCCGTATGCACGTTTTTTAGAAACCAACTTGCTATAATTTCTCATCTTGCAAGCTTCGCATTCAAACGTGATAATAGTCCGATTTTTAGCCATAATTTTACCTCTAAAATGGAGCCCGCGACCGGATTCGAACCGGTGACCTCTCCCTTACCAAGGAAGTGCTCTACCTACTGAGCTACGTGGGCACCCTCCTCAATCCCAAGCTAATTGTGTTACCAGAGCGCTGTTTCGACACTTATCTCTTGTCAAAATAAAAATGGAGTCTTAATGATACACTTTTTTTTTTAAATCTTCAAAAAACAATTGAAAACCTCTCATTTTTTCAATCAAAATCAACTTTTTGTTCTTGTAAGGTCTAAGCAAGAAAAATGGAGCTGGCAACTGGACTCGAACCAGCGACCTGCTGATTACAAATCAGCTGCTCTACCAACTGAGCTATGCCAGCATGCAACCCCCACCAGATACAGTCCTTTCTGGAGCGGGAAACGGGACTCGAACCCGCAACCTACAGCTTGGAAGGCTGTCGCTCTAGCCAATTGAGCTATTCCCGCAAACTCTCTTTGTATTTCATGGTGGGGAGAACAGGATTCGAACCTGTGAAGGCTGAGCCAACGGATTTACAGTCCGTCCCCTTTGGCCACTCGGGAATCTCCCCGCCTACCACTTTTACACTAGTATTTCAAATAAACTAATCCACTCATCTATACGAAAAATCAGCTTAATTGTTTTCAAGGAAAATTCAACTTTTTTAATAAAAAAAAGGACCCACAACTTCGCAAGCCCTTTTTTCTTTCGTAAAATCGCACACACCGGTGATTAAATTCTTTCGAGATAGAAAACCAAATCACTACTGCCGGTTTATTAGAGCGCTTCTACGTTAAAATTATAACAATGTCCCTCTCGATACCGAAGCAACCAAAAGCCATTGAAAGCCATTCCCCGAACAACTTATCCAAACAAGACGCTCACATCAATCTCGTTTGTTTCATGCTGAATCGTGTTCGTAGTCACAATTTGTCCGGCCCCAGCATCTTTTAGCGCATTATGCGCATCGCCAGCAAATATCGCGTGAATACCAACACAGACGGCCGGCTTCATACCAAATTCACGTAAATGCCCAACAGTCTTAATCATCGTCTGTGCCGTTGAAATAATATCGTCCACCAGCACAGGAGTATGGTCGCGATGAGTCTCGAGATCAGGAGCCGATACTTCGACAGTACCATCAAGAGCTCTTGTTTTTTTCAAAACAATAAACGGTGATTCTGCATGCTCAGCGACCTCCTGAACCCACTGCAAGCTTTCTTCGTCAGGGCCGATAAGTATGGGATTTTCGACATTATCTTTAACCCATGAACCTACGATTGGTGCTGTATGTAGAACCGTCGTTGGAATTGTGTAGATCTCGTTTAACGATTTATATCGATGCAAATGAGGGTCGATCGTTGTTAACCAATCGACATGTGACGACAGAAGCTGGGCAAAAGTCTTTGACGTAATTGCCTGGCCGGGCGAAAATCGTTTGTCCTGTCGTAGATAGCCCAGATAGGGCGCAATAAGTCCAACACGCTTTGCCCCCAGCTCTTGCGCTAGATGAGAAAAAAACAATATTGGGATAACTTTTTCGTTGGGCCTATCAAGCCCACATACAATAATAACCTCTTTATCTTTAACATCAGTGTGGATGGTCACAAGAGACTCTCTGTCAGGAAAAGAGCTTATTGTAAAATCCCCACCAGAAAAGCTAGGATTATCCTGTATTCGATCAGCAAACAGTTCATATCCAGGAAAAGCAAATAGTATTGACATAATCTTACTCCTCAAGCACCATCACATCGTTTCCCTCGCTCACATAATCAAGAGCATATTGCAATTCCCCTGGAGACTGAGCATGAATTGTAAAAAGCACATCATTTTTGTGAACACAACTTCCAACCGACACATGTAAATCAATTCCAGCCGTTTCGTCCTGAGGGGCCCCTGCAAGCTTGGCAATAAGTGCCAACCTACGATTATCGATAGACACAACACGACCGCCATCTTTCGTTGTATATGGGTGGGTATATGCAGCCTTTGGAATCTCACGCATGCCACCCTGAGCACGACAAATAGCCTGAAATTTATCCCAGGCCTGACCACTGTTAAGCAACCCTGTAGCAATCTCAGCACCACGACCGCGCTCAACATTAGGAGAAAACTCCAATACGCAACCAGCAAGCGTAATCGCACGTGCTCGCAAATCCTGCGGGGCATCTTGATCCCCACGCAAAACCGAAACGACATCTCTCGCCTCGAGCGCCGGGCCGATACCTCGGCCTATTGGCTGAGTCCCATCCCCAAAAACAACCCTAACTTTCAATCCTAAAGCCTCACCTATTGACTCGAAATATTTTTTTAACTTTTGGGCAGTTTCGGCAGATCGAACTTTCGCGGTTGGTCCTATTGGAATATCAATCACAAGATGGGTCGAACCTGCAGCTATTTTTTTTGAAAGGATAGAAGAAACCAGCTGCGACTCACTATCAAGACTTAACGCTCTTTCAACACCAATAATAATATCGTCTGCCGGACTTAGAGAAACAGCCCCGCCCCAGACGATACAACCGCCTTCTTCTTTAACAACGCGCTTAATCATAGAAACATCCATCTCGACTGGCGCCAACACCTCCATCATATCGGCGGTCCCCGCAGGAGAGGTAATCGCCCGCGACGACGTTTTCGGCATCGTCAACCCAAACGCTGCAACAATCGGAACGATTATGGGGGTTGTGCGGTTTCCTGGTAAGCCACCAACACAATGCTTATCCACAACCATTGAAGTTTCCCAATCGAGCGTCTTTCCAACCTCAACCATCGCATTGGTCATGTCGATCAATTCACTATCGGCCATATGATTTCCAGCGCAAGCGGTCAAAAATGAAGATAGGTAGATATCTGAATATCTCCCAGCAGCTATATCACTGATGATTTCTTTTATTTGAGACGTTGAAAGCGTATGGCCATAAATTTTCGCCCGAACATAACTTAACGACGACACATGCTTTGCATGACCCACCGTCACCAGTCCACCATCACTCGCCCCCAATAACAACCAAGCATACTCAGAAAGCCCAACCTCACCTGGCCCCAAAATATCAGATGTTATTATGTTGAGCGTTGCAATTATTGACCGACCACCATGATCAACCCGAACACGAGAACGCGCCTCAAACCCTTCTGATGCACAAATGTGACAATCTTGGCGCATGTAAATAACAGAATCTTTATACGTATCAATACCTAATTTTTTTAGTGATAAAGTTTTTTTTTCGCTTGCCATGCTTCACAACTCTCTTTCGAACTGTATTGAGCGACTATCTAAATCGCCCTCCACATAATCCAACGTAACCGCACAAACTTTAGAAAACAATGGTTCTTCCAGCAAAAGATCGCCAATCACTTCGGGCCATTCGATAACGGAAACGGTATTTTCTTGATTGAGATACTCATCAAAACCAAGTTCTAAAAAACTATTGAGCGATGTCAGTCGATATAAATCAAAATGATAAAAACATTTTTCATCGACAACGTGATACTGTTTTACATAGCTAAATGTCGGACTCGTTACAACCTCCTTGACACCGCAACAAGCAAGAAGCGTTTTTATCATCGTTGTCTTGCCCGCGCCAAGTGGCCCTTGAAATGTAAAAACTTTGTGGGTTTTCAGGAGTGGGACCAGATGTGTTTCGACAACACTCTTAACCTCATCAAGACTGAATAAAATCTTTTTTGACTTCATAATTTTTTTATCTTCGAAATACGTTTTCTATCTTTTTTTGACGGCGTCTCTTTCCGGCCCTTTTTCTTCCCAGGCACATCTATTGTATCTTCTTTGTCGTAGGCCCCGACAGGAGCCTGCTCCATTAAAAAATCGAGCGCCTCGCTCTCAATCTCGCCATACTTCTGCACACCACCAACACCACGTTTTTTTAAGTCCTGACCAACTTCTTCAAGAACCGTGTTCTGTAAAATCTCATAAAAATCACTAACGTTTAACGCTTCGACACTTCGCTTTTGACACTGTCGAATCAGCTCTCGATCTCTGGTAACCAACATCAGTTCTTTATTTTTGTTTCTTTCGGCATAGTCAATTATCCAATCGTCAGCACTCTGTTTTTGGCCAGAGAAAACCACCACAATCCCTGAACGAGTTTCTCTCGTCGCTCGTCCCCATGAACCACCATCAAACACCAAAACAAGTTCTTTGATTCCGTCAGCCTTTTGTTTTTTATAAAAACCAAGTTGGTAAATCAATTTGTCTCGCTGCTTGCTCAGGCCGCTCTTTACTCGAGGAAATATATGTTTTAAAAGGTTATATCCATCTATAATAAGTATCATGCCTTCAGTATACCGTAATCGCCTTTGGAATAAAAACATCCCTGAAAATTGCCTTTAGTAAGCCGCTCGATTATAATAGGGTCATACAGAAGGGCCCCTCAATGTCACACTTAATTCTCCTTAAGCGGCGAATCCGTTCAATTCAAACAACTGAGAAACTCACTCACGCCATGAGACTCATCTCCATGTCGCTTTATTCTAAGCTCGACAAAAAGTTGGCAGCTGTGACGTATCACGAAAAAGTTTTCAAAAACTTACTCCTCGAGCTCTCCCAGCAATCTCCTGAATGGAAAAGCCCTCTATTTTTCCCTGAAGACATTCTGGATGAAAACCCTCTCTTTATTGTCATATCCGCAACAAAGGGCTTCTGTGGCGGCTTAAACACCATGCTATTCCGCTATCTTGAACAAAAGTTATTTATCGAGGAACATCAAACGCCAACGTTTATAACGATTGGAAAAAAAGCAACAGACTTTGTCCAAACAAAAAATCTTGGTTCGATTATCGCCACCTATCACGATCTCAATTCAAACAACTACCCCGACACCGCCCAAAGCTTAATCAGCCATACTATAAAGCAAAATCCCCTTTACTCCTCAGTTACTATCTACAGCTCATTCTTCAAAAACTTTTTTGTCCAAAGACCACAAATCACACAACTCCTCCCCCTAAAAAAAGAACTAGAAGAAGTAACCTATCAAGAATCTCCCGTACCAAAGCGACAAGAACCTTCAACCGCATACACACAAGATCAGAGTGAATTACCAGATATCGAGCCTATTTGGGAGCAGGACAAAATCGAGATTATTAATGGAGTTGCAAAACGATATCTTGACGTCCAGACAACAACAATTTTATTTCAAGCTCTAATCTCAGAATATGCAGCACGCTTTGTTGCCATGGACAACGCAACAACAAATGCTGAGAAATACCTCGACTCATTAACGCTCCAGTTCAACAAGTTACGACAGTCTCTCATTACACGAGAAGTTTCTGAGCTTTCAGCGAGTTTATAAAAACAACTGTACAAATGGGACCATTTTATGAGATACAAGAGCTACTTGATAACAAAAATGGATCTCGTTCCGGTTGGGTTTTTTCGTAGACGTCTACGAAAAAAACGACACTATTATGGTCAAAATGAATGTACCAGGAATCGATCCTAATAAGTTCGATATCACCATTGAAGATAAAATACTTCGTGTTTCCGGCTCACGAGGAAACAGAGTCAGAAGTTGAAGATAAAGACTATTATCGAAAAGAGATCAGAAGCGGCTCATTTGAGAGAACCATCCCTCTCCCAACAACCGTACAATCAGAAAAAACAATGGCAACCTATGGAAACGGCGTCTTAAAAATTGCCTTGCCAAAAAAATCGCTTGAAGCGAAGAAGCAGGTCAAAATTACCGTCAAATAATATAGGGCGCGACTTTCATCGCGCCCTATATTATTTGACTTATAAAGCAATTCTTAGAAGGCTATGCCGAGCTTTGCCCATAACGCATAACCATCAAGCACCGCATTGGTTCCTTGACCAAACTCCCATGAAGCACCAATGCCTCCAGTGAGAGGATAATCCCATCCGTGCCACGAATACCCAAATCCACTGAAGATCTTATGGGTAACGTAGACAGGAGTCGTCGCTGTGTCTGTCACGAGATCTTTCTTGTTGATCCACTTGTTCGCATCAGCACTGATGTTGGCAGGATTCCAAATATTGCCAACCGCAAATGCCGCACTTGGATCATAGCTAGGATCGGCTATCGCATAGGTCTGATCGGTCCATGTGCAGTTCTTAAGCATAACCGACTCTCTCTCTTTGGCGAACAAGTTGTAACCAAGATCGAACGTAAAGTTGCCCCAGTTGAATGCGAAGCTTGCAAGAAGTTCAAGCTGGCTTCCAGGCTCAACGCCAACCCGTTGCGTTAACACGTTAGCAAGAGGGAAGGTTCCAGCTTTTCCAACCTGGCCGCCAAGCATATACCAACCCATTGGAACAAACTTTCCAGCAACCACGTTTGGATCTGTATCGCCTTCACCACAAGGATACTTGAAACCAAGAGTTCGCATTTCTGTCTTGTTAAGAACGTATTTATAATGCAAAGCGCCAATAAATTCTAGAGATTTCTCCCCGTGTTGCCACAACTCAAATGCACTGTCGATTCCAAGACCAATTGCCCAGTGACCGGCATGACCAATAACAGGCTCAAACAACCATTCGCCAGTAGGAGTATCGCTTGTTGGAATGGTTAGGGACGCATATACGCCGCAATGTTTATGTTCTTTGTACAGGAAGTTGTACCCGAGAGTAACCTCAATGTCAGCAATGCCAGATTCGTCGTTGCTGCCGCAGATTTTTGCTTTGCAAAGTTTTTCCTGTGTCCCTGTAATCGCAAGATTGCCACCAAGATAGTTTGATAGTTTTACTTTTGTTGTCGAGTACGGAAGCGTCGTCTCTTTGTTGGTTCCTGTATAGCAAACGTCTATCTTATTCTTGACATGAACAAGTGGGGCAGAAACTTTGACGTACAAGCCTTTGGCAAGCTTATCAAGTTTTTGATGGTAGTCGAGACGAAGACCGTATGATGTGTGCCTTGGGCGAAGAACGCCTCTAACCGCCAGCGGATCGGTTACTTGATTCTCAAAGTCATGAATTATAAAATCTTGGTCGAGAAGCAACGCTTCCTCGTTAAGACCGGTCGCTAGAGGCTGTCTATCCAAAACCCAGATGAAATCCTGAGTCGACCCTGCATACGGATTCGTAATATTAGGACCGGTTGCTGAGTTAAATTTGCCAAAATATCGACCTAGGCCTACTTCGTTTTGTGATGATTGATAAAAACCGGTTGCACCAACAGTTCCACCCCACATGTCATCATCAATCATACGAAATAATTTGTGCCATGTTGAGTATTCCATCGCCATATTGTCGACATGCGAACGTGGCATCAAGAATGTTTTATTGGTGTACTCCTTTGCCTGAATGGCTCCGAAACTAACCAGAACGGCCAGTAGCCCATACATCAATCTTCTCATACTTCTCCTCCTTGTGAGTAAAACGCCTGCACGCGCATAATCACGTATCATGCGCGCGTCCAACAAACTTACCTTTATGTTAAAACACGCACTGTAATATGTTCAATTGTAGCGAGGAACCACGTAAAAAATCAAGCACTCTGTGCAATTATTTTTTTTACTTTGCCCCAAGCAGCTCCTGTTTACCCAGCTTTTTCCAGTCATCATCAAACTTTCTGATCCCATCAAGCGTAAGGGGATGGCTCATCAGCTGATCCAATAATTTAGGCGGAACCGTCGCCACATCTACTCCGGCCAATACCGATTCGTGCAAATGCATGACATGCCTTATTGAAGCAGCCAAAATCTGAGATGCAAAGCTGTATTGCTCAACCATATGAACTAACTTATGGATCAAATCGAGACCGTTCACGTCGATATCATCCAATCGGCCGATAAACGGGGAGATATAGGTAACCCCAAGCTTTGCAACCATCAAGGCCTGCAAAAGCGAGAAAATCAACGTAACATTAATTCGAACGCCCTCTTGCGTAAGTTTTGCAATAACGGGAAGATACTCAAATGCAAACGGTATCTTTACTACGACATTATCAGCAAGTGCTGCGATCTCTTTCGATTGCTTATACACGTCCACCGGATCTTTCTTGACAACTTCAATGCTAACATCTCCAGGAACCATCTCGCAGATATCAAGTAAGACCTGTCTCGTATCTTTTCCTTCTTTGCTCAGTAATGATGGATTTGTCGTTACCCCATCAATAATTCCGGTTGGAATCCATCGCTCGATCATCTCTCGATTTGCTGTATCTAAAAATATTTTCATAAAACCTCACTTTACCACAAAGCTGATCAGCCTATTCGGCACAAAAACAACTTTCACGACCTCTTTACCATCAAGCCATTTCGCAATAATTTTTTCAGCATCCAGCCGTACAACCTCCTGCGTCACCCCTTTCGATGCAACAAGCGTTCCACGCAGCTTCCCGTTAACCTGGATCGCAAACTCAACCTCATCCTGCGCGGCCAATAATGGGTCATACTGGGGCCAAACACAGTCTGAAAGATTCTTACCAACTAGCTGCTCAAGCAACTCGCTTGCAAAATGAGGAATCATAATCGACGCAGCAGTTAAAAATTGCTCGACCATTTGTTTATTCAATTGCAACCTCTGACCACGCATATCATTGAGATATTCCATCATCGAAGCAACCGCGGTGTTGACTTTGAACAACTCAACCCGCTCCTGATACTCTTTTAAAAATCGGTGAAAACGCTTAATAGACTTCTCAGAAACAGACGCATCGTTTGCAACTATATTCGATGGATCGGTTAGGAAGTCCCACAACCTATTGAGAAAATTCTTGATTCCCTTGATCGCCTCCATTTTCCATTCGCAATCCATTTCTGGCGGCCCAATGAACAACATGTACATACGAAGCGAATCGGCTCCAAACATCCCGATAATATCATCGGGATTAACTACATTTCCCTTCGATTTTGACATCTTTTCAACGCGACCGCTTTTTTCTGAGTACATACAAATCATGCCCTGATTAAATAATTTCTTAAACGGCTCATCGAAAGATAAATGCCCAAGATCATATAAAACTTTTATATAAAAGCGCGCATAGAGTAGGTGTAAAATCGCATGCTCAATCCCACCAACATATAAATCGACCGGCATCCAATAGTCCATATCTTCTTGAGTAAACGGCTTGTCGACACAACCTGGATTTGGATACCGCAAAAAATACCAGCATGAACCTGCCCACTGCGGCATTGTATTCGTTTCGCGCTTGGCCTTGCCACCACACTTCGGACAGTCGGTATTAACCCACCAGTCGATCGCAGCCAATGGTGACTCGCCTGTTCCTGTAGGCTCATACGATTCAACCTCAGGGAGCTTAATCGGCAGCTGGTCCTCGGGAACCGACACCACACCACATACCTCACAATGAACGAGTGGAATAGGCTCCCCCCAGTAACGTTGTCGAGAAAAAATCCAATCTCTAAGACGATAACAAACCTCCCGCTTACCAAGACTAAGCTTCTCAAGCTCATTAACAATCTGATTGAATCCGTCGGTTTTCGCATCAAGCCCATCGAACGGTCCTGAGTTTACCAGCACACCATCATCCTCGTAATACCCATCTTCTGATTCTAAGTCTGTCGGCTTGATAACCTGTCTGACCTGAAGACCGAACCTCTTTGCAAACGCAAAATCACGTTGGTCATGCGCGGGAACGGCCATAATCGCGCCTGTCCCATAGGATGACAAAACATAACTGGAAATATAAACAGGAATCGCTTCACCATTGACCGGGTTGATTGCATGTGCACCGGTGAAAACTCCTGTTTTCTCTTGGTTCTCTGCCGTTCGATCAAGGTCACTCATATGAGCAACTTCCTCCTGATACGCCTGAACCGCTCCAAGCTGCTCGTCGGTAACAATTGAATCGATTGACTCATGATCGGGAGCAATCACCATAAACGTAGCGCCAAAAATGGTATCTGGACGGGTCGTGAAAACGGGAAGCTCAATCTCGTTAACCTTAAACAGAACGCGTGCCCCATAACTCTTTCCAATCCAGTTTTTCTGCATCAACTTGACTCGTTCTGGCCAATCAAGATCGTCAAGATCATTAAGTAACCGATCAGCATATTTGGTTATACGGAGAACCCATTGGCGTATTTTTCGCTGCTCAACCTCAGCGCCACACCGATCACACTCTCCACCAACAACTTCCTCATTGGCTAAACCGGTCAAACACTTGGGACACCAGTTAATCGGCATAAAATCTTCGTACGCAAGACCGGCATTATACATCTGCAAAAAAATCCACTGAGTCCATTTATAATAGCTCGGGTCGGTCGTATTGAGCTCTTTTTCCCAATCGTATATCGCCCCAATTTGGTCAAGCTGTTCTTTAAAATTTTTGATATTTTGCTCGGTACTGATTTTTGGATGAATCCCCTGCTTGATCGCATAGTTCTCCGCAGGAAGCCCAAATGCATCCCATCCCATCGGATGAAGCACGTTATACCCCTCATGCCACTTGATTCGCGCATAGACGTCAGAGAGAACATAATTTTTCCAATGCCCAACATGAATTCCCGATCCAGAAGGATACGGAAACATGTCGAGTACATAATATTTTTTAAGCGTCTTATCAATCTTTGTTTTGAAATATGGATTTTTTTTCCAATACCCCCGCCATTTTTTTTCGATCACCTGAAAATCATACTTCATCGTGAGGATCCCAACAGTAAAAATTTAAATAACACAACCATCTTAGCCACCACACGCATAGTTGTCCACCAACGACCCTCCTCGTAATAAAAGATAAAAAATTTATATTTGAAATTTATTGACTTGGGATCTCAGACTTCCTTAGCCTAATGGTGATAGTTTACCAGGGGGGAACTTTATGATACAACTGAAGAAAACGCTTTTCTTAAAACTTTTTTTACTGCTCACGCCTGTTTTCGCTCGGGCAGACCAGACAACCAGGCCGTCAACCTGGACCATCATGATATACGCTCAAACAGACTCTATTCTCAACAACTTCGTCCTTCAAAATTTCAACGCCATGGCCAATGTCGGATCAAATAAAAAGCTCAACATTATTGTCCAGTGGAACCAACCTCAAAAAGAGGGGACCTGGCGCTATAAAATAGAAAAAAACAAAATGGTATTGATCGAAACCTGTCAAACAAAAAGATCACACGATTTTTCTCATGACATTATCAACTTTGCCAACTTTGCAGCAACCCGTTATCCTGCCGAGAATTACGTCTTTATTCTTTCAAATCACGGCGTTGGCATTATCGACCCAGAGTGGAATAGACTTCAAAATTTTGCAGTCAACCCAACCGCTCTGCAAGAATCTCAACGTATACAAATCGATGGGATCACAAAAACGTATAACAAATTAAGCGCCAAGCGGGGCATTTTATTTGATATTCCTAATAAAACATATTTAAAAAACGAAGGGCTAACCGGAGCGTTTTCCTATATAACTCGTTATATAATCAAAAAAAAGTTCGCCCTTATAGGCATGGACGCTTGCCTTATGTCAATGTTTGAAGTTTTCTACCAAATAAGAGATTATGCCGACTATTCGGTTTCTTCTGAAGAGGTTGAACTCGCACAGGGATGGAACTATGCGCCATTCCTCTACGCTCTCGCAAACTCAAACCTTACCACACAAGAACTCGCAAAAAATATCGTCTTCACATTTGAAGACTTTTATAAAAACAAAACAAAATTTTATACGCAATCAGCAATCGATCTTGAAGGAATCGAATTCATCAAAAACAATATCGACCAGATTGTAAGTAATATTACTTTATGCAAACCGCTTGCCCCGAAAGCAATGCAATGTGCTATAGAAAACGCAAGAAACCTGTGCTTTCAATTAAGTATCCCATGCTATATCGATCTCCATTCTTTTTATACTGAGCTATACAAACAAATCTCCTCAATGGAACTCAAAACATCAACCAGAGCCCCCAGAAGATCAATCCCGCAGCCTATTCACGCGTCTCAACAATTCAAAGACCTAAAAGAATCTCTTCTTATTGGCATGCAACTTCTTGACTCTACGATAATAGCCAGCATCGCCAGCCCATACCTTTCTCGCGCACGGGGAATATCTATCTACTTTCCCACCATAAACCAATCGTCACAAACGAAAAAAGTATGTATCGATCCTTCGTATCTTAAAACAGAATTCGCGAAAGAAAGCTTGTGGCTTTCTTTAATAAAAAGCTCGTAATAAACATTTTTTCCTAGTACATTTAAAAAAGTATTTTTTAAATTTGTAAGTGAAGGACGTCAAACAGGTAAGGAGAAGACGTCATGCAAAAAACAGAAAGTTCCACGCGAAGTAAACAACAACAGGTATTTTGCGGCGCCACCGATGAAAAAATCCTTGTCGTAAAAAAAAACATTCTCTTCGCCTATCAGGTCATCAACGGGCTCAAACCAGTAGACTTTGATTGCTATCAAAAGCTCATTCAAAAACACAAAAAATTTCTCTGGCGTTCAAAAGTCGAACAAGATCCCAACTACAAACAGATCATTCCATACTTAGTTTTTTCTCATGATAAAAAATTTTTTGTCATGAGAAGAAAAAACAATGCAAGCGAAACACGCTTACAGAGTAAGTTTTCATTAGGGATCGGTGGCCACATCAAAAAAGAAGATATCACACGTACTAACATTATGGGCTGGGCCGAACGAGAATTTAAAGAAGAGGTCTCTTACCAGGGAAGTTACGCAATTAAACCCCTTGGAATATTGAACGATGAAAGTGATGCCGTTGGCCAGGTTCACACCGGATTTGTTTTTTTACTGGAAGGAACATCGGGAAACATTAAGGTTCGAAACGAGCACAAAGAGGGTATGCTGGTCACACTCGATGAATGCACGAATCTTTACAACCAGATGGAAAACTGGAGTAAGATCGTTGTTCGACATTTACGGGAGCAACTCTAGAGAACAACTTTCCATAAACCCAAAAACTCGTCGAACGATAGCTGCTGAGCCCTCTTTTTAAGGGTTTCGGGATCTATCTTTTCACAACTATAATGGGTCGATTTCAGATTATTTCTGAGTGTCTGGCGTGGAAAGCGAAAGCACTGCTTCACAAACTTCCAAAATCCCTCTTCTTCAATAATCTCTGGTTGGTCATAGCGAGACTTCAAATAAAGCAAACGAGAAAACACTTTTGGTGGGGGCTCAAACGCTTCGGGTTCCACCTTTTCCATCAACTTGATCGTAAAGTGATGCTGCAAAAAGATCGAGGTCACGCTATACGGCTTCCCCCTTTTGGCAACAATTTTCTGAGCAACCTCCTCCTGCACCATAACCACCCCCTCGACAAATAAATCTTTATATTTTTTTAACAAAAAAAATATAGGAAATGTGATCTGGTATGGTAGATTCGCGAGTAAAACCCACGGTTTTCGACTCTCTAAAGCCGAAAGATCGATATCCAGGATATTAGCCAACTTAATCTCTAGTCGATCGTCTGGCAGCTCTTTTCTTACGTATTCTGCCCATTCTGGGTCTATCTCAAACACTAACAACTTTTTACAACTCGTTCGCGCCAAAATCGAGCGCGTCAAAAAACCATCGCCACACCCAATTTCCAAAACCGACGTTTTTGGCGTTATTTCGACCTGTTCAATCATATGGTCAACAACCGACTGCTTACGTAGAAAATGCTGCCCTAAAGCCTTCTTCCTGCGCGGTTTTATCTCTTTTTTCATATTTTTCTTCCTTTCCAAACCATTTTCTATCAACAGTATAATGATTTAAAAACCCTTTCAAAACCATTATCTTTATGGTACCGTGATACTCAGTTCCGCTAGTTATAGGCGCGATTGACAAATAGAAAACACCATGATAAGCTAAATTTATGAAAAAGATAAAAATTCTTTGAAATATATGGGGGCGTAACGGCTTCGACGTGGCTCGTTGCGTGTTGAGAGCATGCCAAGTTTTGTATGGGAGCTTGTAAAAAACTGTGCAAATCAAATAAATGCAAACGAACAAACATTTGCCGGGGCTTTAGCTTAATTGCTAGGCTCCCTTGTTGGCCAGGCGCGTCTATCCGCTAAGCTAACTCGTATAATTTAGATAGGACCACCTGACAAGAGTTTTTGGTTTTGTACTCAGGTTTGTATCACTAAACCGGCTTTTGGTTATAACTATGTCCCTGAGGGTAACCAAGAGTAAATTCGGGGAATAAGCATGTAGCGCTTGATTCGTAAAGCGTTGCGGACATGGGTTCGACTCCCATCGCCTCCACCAGTTTCACGACCGGTTTTTAAACACAGCCTGACCGATAGTGTCGTTTCGTTTTTATGAACGTAATCAAAAGGGGCTGCGTATGAATAAATCGATTTTTTTCACAACGTTATTTTTTATCTTTTTTATCCAATCAAGCAAGCTTATCGCAAGAAAGTTCTCGGTTCCAACAAGATTTTCTACTCATGTACAAATCGCCGTCTGGAAGCAAGCGGTCAAAGCCCTTAAAAAGCTTGCTCAATACGCAACCAAATCCAAACAAGTTCATGGTGCATCGATCGGGGTTGTCTCTTCCGGAACACTACACGTTGCGCTTAAAGCAATCAAATACCACAATAGAAAATATCAACCAAAAGTTATTCTTATACAAAACCACACAAAAAAACACAACCAATCTTTTCTGGGAATAATTCTGGCTTCTATATACGGTGCATATCTTTCAGATTCTAGCGAAAAAATGGGCTTCAAAATTGGACTTAGATCGCTTGTGGCCAGCCTACTTCTTGGCATCGTCCATACAATTTCGAGAGAAATAAAAGAAAATGTCTTAGAAAGCGAGGAACCATCTGGGCATATTGAAAATTGCAAAAATGGGTTACGACAAGCTTTGCTCTGCGCTGTTTCTTTTATAACAAGCTTTTATGCAACGCAAAAACTAAAAACTCTCGATTATTAAACTCAGACCCCTTGATCTAATTCCTGAACATTTTCTTTAAAATAAAAATGTAACTGTTCAGGAAGTTTCTTGTAATCAATTCGATTAATAATTTCAGCAAAGTCTCCCGAACAAAAAGTATTCCAGAATAAAATAGTCTTTTTTTTCATAACCTTCTCTCGGGCATCATCTAACAACGCGGCAAACGCCTTACCAGTATACGTTCCGTCTAGTTTGATTCCTTCGGTATCGTATAGCATTCGTATTGACTCAACCGCACGAGGGGTCACAAGAGCATAATCATCGCCGGCAAACTCGTCTCGCACTCCGACACCTAAACTAGAAAAAATAAATTGCTGGCATGTCACATCTAACTGACACAAAAAGTTGCTGGTTTCATTCAAAAGGTCGATAAATTCCTGAATCGTATGCTCAAGATCTCCACTCACACGAACCGGGATAACCTTGCTCTTAAGCCCTGCAAGTTTTAGTCCGACAATTAGCCCAGTCGCAGTACCCGCGCTTCCAACGGGAACATAAATATAATCCGGCTCAGGCAACAGTCCCTTTTCAATCTGTTCTTTAAGCTCAAACGCTGCATTAACAAATCCAACAACCCCAAGGGCACATGATGCCCCTAGCGGTATGAAATATGCAGAATTGTTCTTGTCATCACAAAACGCTCTTGCTGCAATATTTCTCTCTTTTTGATTATCAAAATAATTGATCTTTCCACCGTAATGTAAGCTTAGTAATAAGTTACGCCGAACATAATGAGCATTTAATTGGGGAGAAAGAAACGAATGGGCCTTGAGACCAACTTTTTTTGCACAAGCGATTGTCGTTAGCGAGTGATTTGACCCCGCACGGCCAATCGTTACAACCGTATCGAACCCTTTATCAATCGCATCAGCAAAAAGAAGTTCTAATTTTCTTATTTTATTTCCGCCAAACGGCACACTACTTATACCATCATTCTTCAAATACAAACTTTTGACTTTTAATTGTTTTCCTAAATTTTTGAGCCGAACAACCGGCGTTGGAAAATTCCCAAGCGAAATATAAGGCAATTTCTTTTCTAGCTCAGGATATTGTTTAAATAATGGAAGCTTCATAGGTTACTCGCTGTTTAAAATAAAGAAAACTATCTCTCTAACCACTTGCCATCCAACGTTCTAACCCAAACCTTATTGAAGAGCTGACGCGTCTCTGGATCAAATGTAAGCGTAAGCCCCTTAAATGAATAATTGTTCAAGCTCTGAATATATGCAACAACTTTTTCTTTTGTGATTGGCAATGGGATATGCTTTACAGCATCAATCAATAACGATGCCCCTAGATACCCTTCAAGCGAATCAATACTCGCATACTGGCCGAAGTTGTTCATCGACTTTTCATATTCTCCTACAATTTCAAGCTTACTCTCGCGGGGAATCGGCATAACCGCACTAAACACAAATGGGATCCCTCGTTCTTCTAAAAACGCTTTAAACATATCGCTATATAAAAAGGACGTACCAAAAAGCACCCTTCCCAAAAAATATTCTGTTCCCAATTGAGAAATCAATTCGGTCGTTGGAAAGTGAGACGAAAAGCACCCTATCGCTTCTGGCGCAAACTTTTTAAGTTGCGCTATTTGTCCCCGAAAATCAGATTTCGCACGAAAATGCGGCAAATCAAGCCACGTTGAAATACCTTGTTTTCTCAGATACTCATGAGCAGCTTGCGCGATCGGTGCGCCATAGTCATCGTCCTGATAAAAAAATGCTATTTTTTTTATTCCAAGGTCCTCAGTCAGGTAGGCCAGTGCAGATTCTATCTCTTTGGTATAAGACGCACGAAAATGTGTCATCGATCCAAGGTTCGGTTTTCTAAATTGTATGCCACCTGTATAGGGAAAAAGCACCGAAATTTTACCTGATCGAACCATGTCGAGATAAAAAGCAAGGGGCGGCGTCCCTGTTGGAACAAGAATGATGTCAATCCCATAAACATTTTGTAATCTTTTAATATTATTGCGTGCATTTCTTGGCTCATAGCCATCATCAAAAAAAACCGGCTTAATTAAGACCTTATTATCTTCTTTATTAAAATCATAAAGTGCGGCTTCTATTCCCAATTTTGTGTCCTGGCCGAGTGGCCCCACAATCCCGGTAAGTGACACCGTGCTACCAATATTAAGAATCGTTTTATCTTTTATAAAATTTCTTTTTTCCCGTAATGTATAACCAAAAATGGGATTAAAATGAGCTTGACTAAATTCTTCTCTCGTTCCACGTAGATCATGATTATACAATGTTAAAACACTCTCTGAAATTGAAGCACCTAACGAGACCTCCACAAAAGAGTCATGATACAACTTAAAAAATCGCTGGTATACCTCAGTTGGACATGATAGAAGAGACCATTGGGCAATATGACCGGAGTAACCAATGAATTTGAGTCCATTTGTTTCTTGAACAACACCCAATCGCTGCTCACCATGTAACAGTAATTTAAGATTCTTATCGATCACCTCATTCTCATCAGGCAGCGAATGCATAATTCCCATTTTCTCTTTGCTGCCCTGATGACTTATGATAAGCGCATCAGGTAGGACTGAATAAAACAGGTTTATCTTATCAACTAAAGGAACAGGCTCAAAAACAGAACTTCTCAGATGACCGAGCCGCAACTTGAGATCTCTTCGCATGCCAAAGCCTTCCCAATGCCCCTTTCGCTCGTGAGTGCCCCGTAGATAAAAAACTTTCTTGGGATTTCTACTCATCAAAAGCAATACAACCTGTAATGTCTCAAGAGAATATGGCGATCGATTTACTAAATCACCAATAAAAACAAACTCTACGTCGCTCGCCTGTATAACAAGATTTTCATTAATAATCCCCCTCCTCATAAGTTCATTTAAATCTCGAACTAGCGAGTGAAAGGCACCGTGCAGATCGCCCCATACAATAAATCTATCACCCTCCTTTCGCTCAATCTCTTGGTCAAATAAACCTTGAGGCCCCCCTGCTAATCTGTTCTTTTTTAAATCTTCTAAAAGCTTTGCAAACTGCTGCGGATCCCACTCTGGAGTAATTTTAAATCCAAAAAAAGATTTGATTCTTTTGAAAACGCGACTGAAAACCGACTGCTTTAACACGTTTTTATAAAAACTAGTATATTCAGGGTCAACCCAGTCGTTATTATCACTCTTCTGATACTCTGAATATAATTGAGCGTATTCCTTCAAATCAGATAGGGTATCAAACCCCCCAAATAACGGACGAATAAGTAACAAACAAAAAACAGATATTTTTTTTATCTTCATAAAATTCCTCTATGAAAGTGGTCCTGTCAATACAATCAAAACAGTCACCAAAATTATATACAATACTAATGCCATGACATTTTTATAAAATCCGGTCACCCTTTTTCCAAGCACATTTACCAAAAAAACAATGCAACAAAACGACAAAATCAATAAGAAAAGATAATTCGATATCATAAGATATCCCGTCTTGGGGGATAGCCGCTCCATAACAAAGTGGTGGGCAATAACAGCGGTTATTGACATTATAGACATCGACATGATTCCGGTTGCAAACCTTCCAAATGGATCGAACGTCCACGAAAATAAAACAATCATAAAAACTAATAATAGCGGCAAAACTATAACCATAATGCTTCTAAAACCAACCCGAGCGAAATCAAGAGAAAACACTACTCGCGGGTGATAAATGGTTCGAGTTTTTTCATATGGGTCCATTTCATCAAGCAGGTACCCTATTTTAACCGTCGAATCAATATCCTCCCAACCATGAATCACTATTTCTGGATTTAGAATTAAATTGCCTCGCGACGATTGAAAAATTATCTCTGACGGAGACAATAAATGATTGGTCAAAGTAAAATTAATCTTGTGATCGTCAAGCGGGAACTTTTTATAATTTAGTTTGAGAGACAACAAAAACCTCATGTCATACCGAGCAAGCAACTTTCCTTTCTCAATGCGAACATATGGTTCTGATTTTGAAATGACGGTTGCCCGATGAAATGTAAACTTTCCGAGTCTTTCAATTGAAATAAGAGACGGATCGAAAAGAAACCAGACGGTTGCGTCAACGACAATCTCACCGTCTACCAAATCAAATTTAGAAACATCCCGAATATACAATCCAACGTCAACAAACGTTGGAGAGCCTCCGAGGTCAACAACCTCCTGAGGCGTTAGAGAGGAAAGCTCGGGATATTCGTCATCGGTCATAAAACTAACAACCGGCCTGTATAACAGAAAAAACAAAAAAGCCCCAAAAACCCCAAATAATAACATTTGAAAAAAAACTGACGCCTGATACACACTACCATCAGTAGATGACTTAGAATCCACAAGCTTCTCTCGCTCCTTCATAACTTCCTCCCAAAAAACAAAATTTGCTTCATAAAAAATTCCGCCTCTTGCATTGTCACATTACCGCAAAAAAGAACCCTTGCGCAAGAAACCTCATAGTTTTTGATAATTTCACTAGAATTCTAGTTTTTTTTGACATAACCAGAACTCGCTCCATACTAATCCAAAATTTAGCTGGTCCCTAGAGGTTGTCTCGAGGAGGATTATGGCAAAACGGATAAGAAAAAAGTACTGTACTAGA
>Ga0180007_10000272_pt1 | contig 93345 bp, 76 predicted proteins | sample MM_PC_MetaG_FD_121122 | JGI IMG/M metagenome (GOLD analysis project Ga0180007, IMG submission 121122) | Groundwater microbial communities from the Aspo Hard Rock Laboratory (HRL) deep subsurface site, Sweden - MM_PC_MetaG | ecosystem: Environmental > Aquatic > Deep subsurface > Groundwater...
ATATTATCTGAAGAGTTATAGTTTGACTTACATTTTTATATATTTGCCTAGTGAACATTAGGCAAGTAAATTCTGGAGATATCTTTTTCAAGATTCAAAATGAAATGCATTTCAAAACTATTTTTGAGGAATACTTTTCATCGCTGTATTACTATGCAGTAAAAATTATTCACAATGACCAAATTGCCGAAGATATCGTACAAGAAATATTTCTGGATTTGTGGAAAAAAAGAGATGAAGTTTATATTAATAAAATCGCAAATTATTTATACACTGCTGTGCGATTTAGGTGCATGAACCATATCCGTCATTACAAAGTTAAAACAGATTTTTCAGAAAAAAGGATAAGGGAGAACGAATATCAGATTGATGATTCAATTATCATGATCGAAGAAGAAATGGTAAAAGAAATCAATAAATTGATAAATTCAATGCCAGGACAACGCAAGAAAGTATTTTTGCATTTTTTGGATGGGTTATCGCAAGATGAAATTGCAAATGAATTGAAAATTAGTGTAAATACCGTAAAGACCCATAAATTAAAAGCCCGCAAGTTTTTGCGCGATCATCTAAAAAACAGTTTATATTTATTGTTGCTTATTAAATTTGATTCATTTTTTTAGAAAGTTTAGAAATATTTCTCTTCCAGTTCACCCTAAATTTAATCTGAACACTTTATATAGAATAGCTATAAAAATCGATTCTTTAGAATTGATAAAAAAATACACATTGATACTAATGAGAAAAATTGATGAAAATCTTGAAATCAGCCAACTTTTGTTGCTGTATTTAAAAGATGAATTGTCTGAATCAGATAAAAAAAAGGTAGATAATTTGTTAAAAGAGGATCAAGACCTAAAAGTGTTATTTCTGAATCTTCAAAAAACTGAATTCTTGGATATGCAGTTTAAAAGACATAGAAGTATAAATCTTGAAGAAAAATGGCTTGTGCAGAAAGTGAAAATGCAGAGAGATAAATTCAGAAAAAAAATATTCTTTTATTCTCGCGTAGCAGCAGCAGTGCTTATCCCTATTTTGACTGCAACATATTTACTTTTAAATTATGAAAGGCCATTTACCGATACTAAATCGGAGTTTATAGCTAAAGTGATTCCCGAAAGTTCAAAAACACAACTTATTGTAGAAAAAGGCCAGATTTATGAATTTGGCGAAAATGAGGTTGTTAATGTTGCAGACAGCAGTATTAAAATTGAAGTGAAGGGGAGATCCCTTATTTACGCTGATGCTGAGAAAATTGAAAATAATCAACAGGTCGAAGAAATACATACCCTGATTGTACCCAGGGGAGGTGAATTTGCCTTAAATCTATCTGACGGATCTAAAATTTGGGTTAATTCAGAAACTACAATAAAATATCCCAAACAGTTTCTTGGCAAAAATAGAGTTGTAGAATTAGTGAGTGGAGAAGCATATTTCGAAATAGCGCTAAATTCTGAACATCCATTTGTTGTGAATACGGAAAAAGGAATGGTTCAGGTTTTAGGAACATCTTTTAATATCCGTTCATACACTGATGAAGAAACGAACTTAACTACTTTAATTAAAGGAAGTGTAAGTTTACGCCATAAGTTCGACTCCGAATCAACTGTGAAATTAAATCCGGGTCAGCAAGGAGTCATCATTGACGTGAATAGAAAAATCAGTGTAAAGAATGTAGATACATCGCCATATATTGCATGGAAGGATGGCTATTACATTTTTAACTCAAATAGTCTGGAGAGCATATTTAATCAATTATCTCGCTGGTATGATTTTAAGGTTGAATTTGAAAATGATTATGTTATGAATATGAAGTTCAGAGGAAATGTAGATAGAAAAGCAGGTATAACACAAATACTGGATTTATTGGAAAAAACCCAAAAAGTAAGCTTTGAATATAGTGGTAAAACAATTCGAGTAAAAAGCATTTAAAATAAAAAGGGATTGCTTGAACCCAACCCCTTTTAAGTAAGTTAACCCGGAGCTTGAACGCCGGATAAATAATAACTAACATTCAAATTTATGAAAAATTTTTTACATGTGAGTTTCCGCGATTCGCGGATAAGGCGAAATTTTTTAATTCTTATGAAACTATCATTAATTCTATCCATGGTTTTGGGGGTCATCAGCGCTCAGGCAAATGGACAAAAAGAAGGCACATTTAGTCTCAAACTTGAGAATGTTTCAATCGAAAATGTGTTTCGGGAAATTGAAAAGAGTAGCAATTATCGTTTTATTTATCAGGTTGATGATCTTAAAGGGTTGAATCAAATCAGCATAGACTTAAAGGATGCCGATATTAATAATGTCCTGACGGAATGCTTGAAAGGCAGTCAATTGGAATCATTGATCGAAAATGAGTATATCATTATTCGAAAATCAATGGAAGTTAAAACTATTAAGGCAATTGAGGTAAGTTTGATTAATATCAAAGGTAAAGTTCTGGATAAGGACGGGATATCATTACCCGGAGCTACAGTTTTGGAAGAAGGTACCTCAAATGGTGTTATTACTGATCAAAATGGTAATTTTTCGTTAAAAGTTACCGGATCGGCTTCCGTTCTTAAAGTTAGTTTTATTGGATTTGAAACTCAATTTATTGAAGTTGGGGATAAAACAGAATTTTCAATTGTTTTAAATCCATCAGCAACCAGTTTAAATGAGGTTATTGTTGTTGGTTACGGAACCAAAGGTAAAAATGAAATCACCGGTTCAACCGTTCAGGTATCTGGTGCTCAGCTTGCACAAATCCCTGTAGCTTCTGTCGATCAGGCATTACAAGGTAAAGTTGCAGGATTAACAATTTCGGCAACATCGGGCACCCCAGGCTCTTTTCAAGATATCCGTATCAGGGGAATGGGTTCGCTTACAGCCGGAAACGATCCTTTATTTGTAATTGATGGAGTTCCTATGATAAGCGGAAGTGTTTCAAATGTCGGCACAACAAGCTGGGGCACAAGTGTTAGAAGCTCCTTGACTTCATTAGCTTCTTTAAATAGTGCCGATATAGAGTCCATAACAATTCTAAAAGATGCATCTGCAACTTCTGCTTATGGAGCCCGTGGATCAAATGGTGTAATTGTTATTACAACTAAAAAAGGTAAAAGTGGCAAAACTCAATTTGATTTTTCAGCCTCTCATGGATTCCAAAATGATGCAACAAAGGGTAGATTGGCATTAAATGGTGCTCAACGGGAAGAATTACTTTTAGAGGCTATCTATAATACTTATGGCCAGGCCAATGGATTTTCGGAAGCGGAAGCATATTCATATGTAGTAGCCAAAAACAAAGATAATCGTACACTTCAGAATTGGGTAAATGCCGGAAGACCATTTGCTGATTGGAATGAAGCAGTTGATAGCAAGAACGCGCCTGTGCAAAATGTATCTTTATCTGCCACAGGAGGAGATGATTTACAATCATTTTATGCTTCTTTCAGTTATAATAAAACTGAAGCAACAGTTATAGGCAATGATTTTAAAAGAGTAACCGGAGTATTAAGCTATGGCCGAAAATTTAGAAATAACCTTACTTTTTCAACAAGAGCAAACGTTTCAAATAATCATCAAACTGGATTTCTTGAAGGAGGTCGACAATTTGCAAATCCTCGAGCAGCAGCTTTCTTTATGTCGCCTTGGATAACACCTTATGATGAAGATGGAAATATTAATATTAGCTATAAGGGAAGCGTTTATTACAATTACTTATATTTAGCTAAACACGATATTACCTATAATGATTTAACCCGTGCTATATCAAACTCTAATATTGAATGGGAAATTGTAAAGAATTTAAAGTTCAAATCCAGGATATCTTTGGATTATGCAATCAGTGAATACAAAGTGTACAGGAACAGGATTCATGGTGATGGTAAGGCATTGAATGGTTCTTCATCTGATCAGATCGAAAGAAATTTTAACTATGTAGCTCAAAACTCTTTAGATTATTTAATGGTTTATAAAGAAAACCATCGTATATCGGTCACAGCATTGTTGGAATACCAAAAAAATAAACAAAATAGGTTAACGGGTTATGGCGAAAATTTCCCGGCAGATGGTTTAACAAATATTGATAATGCTGGTTCTAATTATCAAGCTGGATCTTCATTTTATGATTGGTCTAATTTGTCATACTTAGGAATGGTTAATTATAATTACTTGGGGAGATATATTGCTGACTTCACAATCAGACGCGAGGGTTCTTCAAGATTCGAAGCCGCAAATCGTTATGGTACATTTTGGGCTGCAGGTGCAGCCTGGAATATGAGCCAGGAAAAATTTCTTTCGGATATTGATTGGATCAGTAATTTAAGGGTAAGAGCATCTTATGGTCTTAGCGGTAGTTCGGCAATTGGTATTAACGGATATCAAGCATCTTTGGCTTATGATGCTAATTATATTGGTAATGGCGCAATTTATACTAATCAATATGGAAACAGTGAGTTAACTTGGGAGAAAAATAAAAACTCAGATATTGGTATTGATTTTGGGTTCTTCGATAATGCAATTTCGGGTTCATTTGCATACTTCCATAAAAAAACTTATGATCTATTACAAAATGTTCCTTTATCTCGAAGTACCGGACATTCTTCGTATACAGAGAATGTTGGGGCCATGGTTAATAAAGGTATTGAGTTTATTGTTGCTTTCGATATCCTTAAATCAAAGGATTTGAATATTAATGCATCTTTTAATTTTGCCACCTTGGATAATGAAGTTACTGAATTAGCTTATGACGGAAATGGAGTAGAAATTAGTATTTCTAACAGCATTGACAAGAACAAATCTTCAGTTGGCCATACTGCTTACGAATGGTATATGATAAAATGGGCTGGTGTTGATCCTGCAAACGGATTACCACTTTGGTATGTAAATGGTGTTGATGGTGAAACAACCAGTAATTATAGTATTGCTGCACAAGCTTGGCAGGGAAAAGGCCCTCTCCCAACATATAGTGGAGGTATGAGCTTACATGTTGATTATAAAAATTTCTTTGTTGATGCAAATGCATCATTCCAGGGAGGCAATGCAATATATGAAATGTGGACAAACTTATATATGGTTAATGGCACACAAGCATTATTATCTTTTAATGGTGCCGCTGAGTTAATGAATAGATGGCAAAACCCGGGTGATATTACTGATATTCCTAAAATGGTTTGGAGCAGTGATGGAAATAAATCAGCAAATACCTCTACCAGGTTTTTATATGATGGGGACTATATGAGATTAAAAGATCTGGTTTTTGGATATGATTTTTCCAAGTCAATACTTTCTAAGCTAAAAATTAATGGCCTAAAAGTTTATGTACGAGGTACTAACCTGTTGATATGGGTAAAAGATAAAAGACTAAAATATGATCCGGAAGTAGGCGCAGACGGTTTCACTGGTTTGGAAACTCCCCCGGTAAAATCAATTGTTTTTGGGTTAAATCTAAAATTTTAAAATGATGAAAAAATTTATATATTCAATAATAGCCATCACGCTATTAGTTAGTGTGACTTCTTGTGATAAAGAGTCTCTAGAACCAACTCTAGCGCAGATAAAAGATGTTGCCACAAGTATAAAAACTGTTGATGACCTGCAAGGAATCCTTTTTGGTGCTTACAATAGAATGACTAACTATAATTACTATGGTAGAAATGTAATTATTTATGGTGAAGTACGTTCAGATAACGCTTTCGCAGATGGAAATTCTGCAAGATTAACTACAGTAAGCAATATGGATATGCTTTATACTGATAGTGATGCTTCAGCCACATGGACTCAAATTTATACCGTTATTGCTTCAACTAATGTTATTATAGGAGCTGATCTTGATAAAATTACAGGTGATGCAACAAAAATCGACCACATTATAGGCCAGGCATATGCAATTAGGGCGTTAGCACATTTTGATCTTTTAAGGATATATGGGCAACAACATGTTACAACTGGTCAAAATATAGGTGTACCTTATGTTAAAACCTATAAAGGTTCGAAAGAAACCCTTTTTCCGATACGAAATACTGTTGCTGAATGTAAACAGTTTATCATGGAGGATTTAACAACTGCAACCTCAAAGATGAGTACATCTTTAAATGATAATTCAAAACAATTGATGACTACTTATGGGGCGCAAGCATTAGCTGCAAGAGTAGCTTTATATTTTAAAGATTGGACTACAGCAAAATCAATGGCCAGTATAGTGATTGCTTCAAATAAGTACTCGATCATCGATGCCAATAAGTATGCGGCTTCATGGTCAATTGATGGAAGTGTAAACTCAATTTTTGAATTGGGATATAGTAATATCGATAATGAGTGGATCAACGGATTAGCTAATATATATCGTTATTCTGATTATGGTGATGTTCGTGCATTACCTAATATTCTTACGATATTTGATGATAATGATGTAAGAGGAGGCACTGTTGCCGGAACAGCCATGATCGATTGGGATGCAGTAGCTAATTTTAAATTAAGGAATATTGGTAAGTATCCATCTCGTTCATTTGATGACAATGTTCCTTTGATCCGTTATGAAGAAGTTATTTTGATTTATGCAGAGGCTGCATTAGAAACTGGTGATGCTGCGACAGCATTAATTTATTTAAATATGGTTCCTGCAAAAAGAGGTGCTAATCTTTATACTATTGCTGATAAAGATAATATTTTACTGGAAAGAAGGAAAGAACTATGTTTCGAAGGATTTAGATTTGATGATTTGGCGCGCACTAATTCAGATATTCCTCTATCAGATCCTGTACTCCAAACACATGGGGGACCGGCTTATGGAAGTTATAAATATGCATTTCCAATTCCACAAGTTGAGATGTTAGCAAATTCAAATATGGTTCAAAACTATGGATATTAAAATATTCAAAATTTTGAATTAATTGTAAATAATGGTTTAACTAGTTGATAATAAAAGTAAAAAGTTACGTAAAACCTGAATTCCAGAGACTGAACAGCTTTATTTTTATTATCAACTTATTTATCAACGTATGCAAACACATATAGGGTTAGCCAATTATTGCGTAACTACATCAGGCAATAATGAAATAATCTCAAGCATTTTTTATTGATTTCTAATACATTAACTTAAAAAAATTCGAAATAATGAAAGCCCTTTTCTCTTTATTTTTCATGATGTGGTTGTCAATAGCCTGCAGCCAAAAACAACAAGTTAGCGATACTGTATTTATTAAAGGTGCCACTTTGATTAATCTGCAGGATGAGCAAGGAAAGTATTATGACGTTCCGAATGGCTTTGTCCACTTTAAAGCAAATGAAATTATAGCTGTGGGTACTTTTGATGAAAATACGACCATTCCAGCCAATGCACGGGTTATTGATGCAACAGGAAAATATATTTTACCCGGTTTGATTGATGGATTTGCTACCTTAAACAATCAATCATATGCCAACGCATATTTAGCTAAAGGAGTTACTACAATTATTGAAATTGATGATGGTCGTCGAGGTTGGTTTTATCCAAATGCAAATCCAGGTCCTGATTTTTATTATCTTGGATCGGTGGGAGATGAAGCCAAGTCAGATGATGCGCAACTTCACGATTTGCGAAATTTGCATAAAGAAGGGTATAAAATTGTTTTGCTTAAATATCAGCTCCGGCCAAATCAGGTTAGGTTGTTACAAGCTGAAGCTAAAAAATTGGGCATGGGCACGATTGGTGAATTGGGCCATTCATCCTATGCCGAAGCAATAAATATTGGTCTTGATGCTGTGGTTCACACCACCCGTTACTCATTGGATGTGGCACCACAAAAAATCAGGGAGGCCGTAGCTGATGAACCATTTAGCGATAAATTGAACAGTCCTAAATGGAAATATTATCAATATCTGGCTTCATTGGACACCTCCAATTTAGAATTACAGAAGCATGCTCAAACGTTGGCCTCAGGCCGTACCTTTATTATACCAACTTTTGGTTTGCTATATGCCGATTTGCCCGATCATAAAAATCCGTGGAACGATCCGGTTGCAAAAATTTTAAACCCTGTCGATATCAATAACCCGGTTGATAAAATTACAGGTAAACATTTATATACCCCTGAAGTCCAGGCAAATTATACTTCTTTGGCATTGCAACAACTAAAAATAGAACAGGTTTATCAAGCTAACGGATGTAAATATTTGGCTGGAAGCGCAACCGATGTTTGGGGTACTATGCCAGGTATTTCACTGCATTCAGAGCTGGAAATATTACACAGAATTGGTTTAAGTAATCGAGAGGTAGTGGCTGCAAGTACAAATAATTTTTCTGAAGCTTATGGATGGAAAACAGGAAAATTACAAAAAGGTTATGAAGCCGACCTTATCGTTTTAGACAAAAACCCATTGGAGAATTTAGAAAATTTAAACAGCATAACATTTTTATTTAACAATGGTGAGGAAGTGGATTTAGGCTCATTGCTGGCTTTACCTTATGACAATAGCTTGCCAAATGGGCAAATCGTTTCCCGAAAAGACTTTGATCCTTATGCTAGTTCCAGAGTCAGGCAATTGATTTTTGAACCTAAAACAAGCACATTGAAGCCCGAATTCTCATTTTTGGAAAACATCAAAATGGAAGAAGTTTATTACATGAGTGATGGCCTCAGGGTTAAAGCTTATATGGCTTATCCCAAAGGTTCAGAAAAATTGCCAGCCATTATTTATAACCGTGGAGGAAATCGGGAATTCAGTAAAATTAATCCTTACAGTGTTGTGGATCTTCTTGCACGAGTGGCTAGTTGGGGTTATGTAGCCATTGCCAGTCAATATCGTGGAACGGATGGGGGAGATGGTCAGGAAGAATTTGGTGGATCCGATGTAAACGATGTTTTAAACCTCATTCCACTCTTAGGAAAAATGCCTCAGGCAGATGTCGAAAAAATTGGAATGTTTGGGAAGAGCAGAGGAGGAATGATGACCTATCTGAGCTTGATGAAAACAAATAAAATAAAGGCAGTTGCTGTGATAGGTGGAGTTACCGATTTGCAAATGATGGATGATGAACGAGGTGGCGAAATGGAAAAAACTGTTTATAGTCAATTAATACCAAAATATTGGATGAATAAAGACTCACTGTTGAAGGAACGTTCGGCCATTACTCGTGTTCATGAAATCAGCAAAACCTGTCCGATATTGATTATGCATGGTACTTCTGATTGGCGCGTTCCACCTATGGCAGCAATAAATATGGCTAGTGCTTTTCAAAAGGGGAAAATCCCTTATCGTTTAGTGATGATGGAAGGCGCTGATCATGGGCTTACCGAATTCAAAGAAGAAACCAATCTTATGCTTAAAGAATGGTTCGACCGTTTTTTAATAATGAATGAGCCACTGCCTGATCTTGAAAAACACGGGAATTAAGGATATGAAACGAAGAAATTTCATTAAAACAGGAAGCATACTCACAGTTGCAGCTACGGTTCCTTCAATCGCTTTTTCTGATAGAATCAGCGAGGACCACCAGATGAAAATTGACAGTAAAAAAATTAATTTTACACGCGATGGCTTGGATTTTACCCCGGCTGAATATAGTAACCTGCTCTCAAAATTGTCCGCCAATGCTGGAATTTCAATCGATGATTATTCTTTGGGAGGGGTTGTTGAGGAACTCGAAAAAGGAATGGCTAAGATACTGGGAACCGAAAGTGCAATTTTTATGCCTACCGGAACCTTGGCTAATCACATAGCTGTGCGGAAACTGGCTGGCGAAAATCGTAAAGTATTGGTTCAGTCGGATAGTCATTTATATCGTGATTCCGGCGATTGTGCCAATATTTTGAGTGGACTAAATCTAATTCCGCTTGGTAAAGGTAAAGTTGATTTTAATTTAGCAGAGGTTGAAAAAGAATACTTGCGGACAAACGAAGGTAGGGTAGATACGCAAATAGGAGTTATTAGCATTGAATCTCCGGTGCGCAGATATAATAATCAATTGTTTGATTTTGACAAGATGAAAGAAATATCTGCCTTTGCACATAAAAATAATATCAAGATGCATCTTGATGGCGCGCGTCTTTTCAATGCTTGTGTTCATACAGATAAAAGCCCGAACGATTTTGTGGAACTGTTTGATACCGTTTACATTTCCTTATATAAAAACTTTAATGCGGCTTCAGGTGCTATTTTAGCAGGTAAAAAAACATTTATCGAGGATCTTTTTCATACCCGACGAATGTTTGGGGGTGGGGTGATTCAGGTATGGCCCTTTGCTGCTGTAGCAAACCATTATCTGGATAGTTTCTTATCCGATTATGAAGCAAGTTTGAAACAAGCTGATGTTTTTTTTAATGAGCTACAAGCACAGTCAGATATAGATATATTTAAAATTCCGAATGGAAGTAATGTGTTTCAAATGAACCTTAATCATATCGATGCCACAAGGTTGATTGTTGCTCTGGAAGCAATGAATGTTTTTCTGCCAGCAGTAAATCATAATGATGGGTTTATTTATTTCAAAATTAATCCAAGTATTTTACGAAAACCTGTAAACGAATTAACCCGGATTTTTATACAAGCTATAAAGGAAGTTTCTTGAATTTGAAATTTTGACGAGGCTTTAATATAGAGTCGTCTGTATTTTTAATTCTGACTCCTTAAATCTGGTAACGTTTTCGGCTTTAATAGGAGTAAATCTTTAACATAAAGATTAACTGAATTGCTGGACTTCAAAATAATTGTAATTTTTCTTTTAAAACAATGATTCATAAATTTCCCCCGAAAACTGTAATATTAGGTTTCGGGGGCTTTACATTTATAATTTTTTTTATCAGCTTTCTCCCGATTATATTTATGATAATATATAAGAAGCCAATTGATAATAAAGCTAGCTTATTATATAGTTTAGGTGTTTTAATACCATCCATTTGTTAATTTTGCAGGATGCTGGAAAGATTTAAATCTTACATTATACAGAATAAGCTCTTTAATTCAGAGGATAAAATCCTGCTGACAGTTAGTGGTGGCATGGATTCTGTAGCTATGTGCGAGTTATTTCAACAGGCTGCTTATAATTTCGGGATAGCACACTGCAATTTTAAATTGAGGGGCGAGGAGTCGGATGGAGATGCACTATTTGTTAAAGAACTGGCTGATAAATATAAAGTTCCTTTCTTCTATATCGAATTTGACACCAATCAAATTGAGAAGGAGCGAGGAATTTCAACGCAAATGGCTGCCAGGGACTTACGATACGAGTGGTTCGAGAAACTTCGGTCAGAAAATGGTTATCACAAAATTGCCACGGGTCATCATCAGGACGATCAGCTTGAAACTTTTTTTATTAACCTATTGCGTGGAACAGGTATTTCAGGCTTGCACGGGATCAGGGCCATGCAAGGAAATTTAATACGCCCACTGCTCTTTACAACACGGAAGGAAATTGCCGTATTTATTGAAAAATCTCAATTAACATATCGCGAAGACTCATCCAATGCCTCTGATAAATACTTACGCAATAAAATCAGACATCATTTGTTGACGGTTTTGGAAGATATTGATCCTGCCTATTTGAATACTTTTGATGCAAATATGAAACGCTTCAGAGAAGCAGAAGAAATTTATACATCGCAAATAAATAAAACGAGAGAAAAATTACTGATAGAGCATCACAATGAATATTCAATTTCAATTCATGAACTTGAAAAACTTCGACCCATTTCAACTTATTTATATGAACTGATCCGTGAATTTGGATTTAGCTTTCAAACAACTGAGGATATCATTAAAAATTTGAACAGTGGATCGGGGAGTCAATTTTATTCAGATACACACCATTTGATTAAAGATAGAACTCAGTTGATGATCAGAGCCTTGAAAAAGGAAGCAGAAAAAGAATTTTTTATATCCGACAGGACAAAAAAAATAGAAAAGCCAATTTGTTTAAATCTCAGCAGTTTTGCTAAAGATTCAACTTTTGAATTTTCAACAGAAAAGCACGTCGCGAGTCTCGACCAGGGAAAATTGACTTTTCCTTTAAGCATCCGTAAATGGAAAAAAGGAGATTATTTTTTTCCTTTGGGAAGTAATTTTAAAAAGAAATTAAGCGACTATTTTATCGACCAAAAATTCTCACTTTTTGAAAAAGAGGATAGTTGGTTGTTATGCTCAGGAGATGATATCGTTTGGATTATCGGGCATCAAATCGATAACCGATTTAAAATTACTTCAAAAACAAAAAATATCCTTCAAATCGAATATAGTGCAGAATAATTCAACCTCAGTCTCTTAATTTAAAAAACTTAGCACACGAAAGAGTTGTTTCACAACCTGATCGTGAACCAAGTCTTAAAAATTGGGATTGTTTTATTATTTTGTTTCCTTATCGATTATTTCATTCAATATCTTTGCATCCTCTTCAGTATAACCTTGTTTCTGGTAAATAATTTTTCCGTCTTTATTTACAAGCACATTTCGAGGGATGTATTTTGTAAAAAATTTCCCATAAATTGTTTTACCGGGATCAGGACCAATTGGGTAAGTGAAGCCTTTTTTCGCGTTGAAAGTTTTAATTTCTTCCATTGAGTGATCCCGTCCGAAAGCGAGGACCTTAAATTCGCGATCCTTGTATTTCTGCCAAACATTGGCTTCAATTAGGGGCATTTCTTTCTGACAGGGAGCACACCAGGTAGCAAAAAAGAGAAGAAGAACGGTTTCCCCTTTTAGTTCAGACATTTGATAAGTTTTGCCATCAATCGTAGTAAATGAAAAATCCGGAACATCCTGTCCTACCTTGGTTAGATTGAACGTTTCAGGGTCTTCTTTGGCCTGTGTGAATGTGCTGAAAGAGAGTCCTGTTGCAATAAAAAAAATGAATAGCTTATTTAACATTGTTGTAAGAATTTAGTAATTGAAACAGTTTAAAATTTATCAAAATATCTTATATTTATGATCCTTAAACAGGAAGAATCAAAAAAGGGATTAGTTAGTTTCCAATTTAGATGTAAGAAAAAGTATCCATTTATTATACAATTAAATCAAAGAAAGAATCCATATAAGCTTATGGAATTTTAGTTTAAATCTAATTTTCTATATTTGTTTCCTAAATGCGCATAATGGAATCTGAAATTCTTTTAAAATTAAGTAAAGGAGATAAATCTGCTTTTAAGTTGATTTTTGATACTTATTATAAAAGCCTCAGTTTATTTATTCAAAAAATTATTTTAAATGCTGAACAATCGGAAGATATTGCGCAAGAAGTATTTATAAAAATTTGGGAAAAAAGGATACTTTTTTCAAATACGCTCGCCTTAAAAGCATACTTATATCAAGCAGCTAAAAACAAAGCGCTAAATGTGATTGAACACGAAGCTGTCAAAAAAAGATATCAAGATAGAATTTTATATGTTGAAAAAACCGAAAATTTCTTCTTTCAACATTTTATCGAACAAGAAACGAATCGATTAATAATGCATACGGTAGACAAATTGCCGCCACGAGCAAAAGAAGTGCTTTATTTGAATTTGGAAGGACATAAAAATCAGGAAATTGCTGATCATTTACAAATCTCAATTAATACCGTTAAAACACATAAAGCTTCCGCTTATAAGTTTCTTAAAGAAAATCTAAAGGATATAAGTCTTCTCATTATTGCATTTTTTATCCATTTTAATAATTAACAAAAATTTAACATTTTTTAATTGAAGACTAGTCCCTTTTTTAACATCGGCTGTTTAATAAGTATCTATTTAGCATATGAAAAAAGAAAATTACCTTAGAATTCCTGATATTATTATTAAAGCGTTAAATCAGGAAGCCAATTTAGAGGAGACGAAAACTCTTCAGGAATGGTTATCTCATTCAAAGGATAACCAAAAATTATATGAAAGATTTAAGCAAAAGGAAAACCTTTATGCCTTAATTAAGGATCACGATAAAATTGATAGCCTTAAAGCTTGGGAAAATATAAATAAAAAGATGAGCAAAAAGCAAGTGCGATCTAAAAGGATTCTTTTATCAATTCTTAAGTACGCTGCAATTTTAGCCATCCCTTTATTAATAGGTGGATATTTTTTATATCAAAGAACCTCATCTTCGGAATCATATATTTCGTTTAATAAACTTGAGGAACAAATTAATGAACTGGAAGAATCTTCATTAATAATGGCAGATGGAACAATTATAAGCCTTGCCGCATCGTTAAAGGGGGATTCTATTATAGAGATTGATGGAACACAGATAACTAAAGATAAATCAGAAATCTTGTACAGTAATAATAAAGCCATAACTCAACAAGAAATTCAATTTAATACCTTAATCACTCCAAAAAGTAAAGTCTTTAATGTAACATTGTCCGATGGTACCAAAGTATGGTTAAATGCTTCTTCGGCAATTAAGTATCCAACTCAATTTTCGTCAGATATCAGGAAAGTTTATTTAACAGGTGAAGCATATTTTGAGGTAACCAAAGATAAAATCAGGCCATTTATCGTATCTACAAATGATATGGAGGTAGAAGTAATAGGAACTTCGTTCAATATAATGGCTTATCCTAATGAAAATTCAGTAGAAACCACCTTGGTTGATGGGGAAGTAAAGGTAAAAGCCTCAAAATATAATCTTGTTCTGGTGCCAGGCAAGCAGGCTAAATTTGATAAAACGTTAGACAATCTTCAGGAAATTAAGGTAAATACTGAATTATATACTTCATGGAAAGCAGGGAAATATATTTTTGAATATGAAAACCTTCAAAATGTGATGACAAAATTATCCAGATGGTATGACGCTGAAATTACCTTTTTAAATACGAATGCGGAAAATTTACATTTTTCCGGAACCTTATATAAATACAATGATATCAAACAAACATTACACATTATTGAATTAGCAACAAATGTAAAATTTGAAATAATTGAAAATACCGTTTTGGTTAGTAGAAAGTAGGCTTAAATAAAACGGAGGATGCGGCAACATCCTCCGTAAGCTTAACAGAATATTCTTAAAAATCCCAGATATGAACATTAAGTTAAACCAAATTTTAACAAAGTTATGAAAAATTTACTTTCTAATTCTTCTCCTCATGCGAGGAGAAATTTCTTCTTAATTATGAAGCTAAAAATTTTTATCATTCTAATCACTGCATTTCAGATCACTGCAAATGCATATTCACAGGAACCCAGACTCAATTTAAGTCTGAAGAATGCTAGTATAGAAGATGTTTTGAAGGCAATTCAGAGTCAATGCGACTATGAATTTTTCTATGCGCATGAAGAAATTAATTCAAAACATACTATTAATATAAGCCTTGAGAATGCTTCACTTGATGAGGTCCTTATGTTATGTTTTGAAAACTCTGGCTTGAACTATGAAATTGTTGATAAAGTTATTGTTATCAAACCTGCAGCAAAACTAAAAAATGAGGTACCACAAACACCTGTTCCGAAAATTAAAATAACAGGAAAAGTTACAAGTTTAGAAGATGGATTAGGCTTACCGGGTGTCACCATTATGATAAAAGGAACAACTTCTGGTGTTACCACAGATAGAGATGGTAATTATACGCTTGAGGTACCTGATGCAAAAGCAATTCTTGCATTTTCATTTATTGGATTCGAAGATCAAGAAATAGCGGTAATGAATAATACCGTTATTAATATAGTGATGAAGACAAGTTTAAGTGAGCTGGAAGAAGTAATTGTTACGGCTCTTGGAACAACTGTAAAAGTTGACGAAACAGGATCAACAAGTTCGATTGTTAATGCTGATAATGTGAAAAAATCAGGATCAGCAGGGCTTATTGATGCTTTAGCAGGTCAGGCTTCCGGTGTGAAGATCAATAAATCAAGCGGAGATCCGGGATCAGGTTCATCAATCGTTATCAGGGGAACCAACACCATTTCAGGAGCAAGCCAACCTTTAATTATTATAGATGGTATGCCGGTTAGCAATGATAATATAGGAGGTGTTACTGTTACCCAACAATCACGGTTGGATGATATCAATGCAAAAGACATTGAGTCTGTGCAAATTTTAAAAGGTGCTTCAGCAGCAGCACTTTGGGGTTCAAGGGCAGCAAATGGTGTAATTGTTATTACTACCAAAAATGGTACGATGAACCAAAAACCAGTAGTAGAATATTCATTTACCCAATCTTTTGATAAGGCTAGTGTTTTTGAACCATTACAAGATAAATACGGACAAGGTAAAGGTGGTGTATGGGCGATGAACACAAACTTATCATGGGGCGACAAAATTGCAGATCGTTCGGGTGCGGCTGATGAAGTAAATGTAAATGGGGGAAGCTTTATTTCAAATACTACCGGAAATACACATTATTTGATAACTAAGAAAAACTCAAAAGAAACCTATGTGGAAAGTAACCGGGACCTGGTTTTCCGTACGGGTTCATTCGCTCAACATAACTTTTCAATAAGAGGTGGCGGCGAAAAAACAGCTTATTTTTTAAGTTTTGAAAACCTGGATCAAAACGGGATTGTTAGAAATTACGATTATCACCGAAAAAACTTAAGGCTGAATACCAAGACTCAACTTTATGACTGGTTGACCCTGGATAGTAAAATTACTTATGCAAACACAAAGTCAAACAGGACCATTACAGCCGGCGAAACTACAAATGGTGTTTTAATTGGACTCTATCGTTCAGCACCGGATTTTGATATGTCAGATTACATCGGAACATATGTTGCCGCTAACGGAACTGTTTATCCGAACAGACAAAGAATGTATTTCAATGCTCATATTGGACAATCAGCGGCCCCAAGTTATACCAACCCTTTATGGGCTATATATGAGCAACAATCGCCCAATAATGTTGATCGATTTATAATCAACCCGGAATTAAAAATTTATCCGACAGAGTGGCTGAAGTTTATTGTTAGGGGAGGTCTTGACTATTACAATGATGTAAGAAGCGAATTTTACCCGATTGGCTCATCAAGTTCAGCCAGAGGCGTTGGTTTGTGGACTCAAACCGATATTAGAAACAAGGAGATTAACTTTGATGCAATTGCCATCGCAACACATGATTTAAACAAAGATGTAAAACTGGAGGCAACTTTAGGGGTAAATTACAATGACAGAAATCGATTTATGGACGTCAATACCCTTTCACCATTTGCAGTTGATTCAAGACTTTATACCTCTGATTTAAATCCGGATAAGTCTGCATCTACATGGAAAACCACTCAGACACAAATTCGTTCAAATCGTGGATTCGGAATACTTAATTTTGGTGTATTCAATCAATTGTTCGTTACGGTTTCAGGTGCTGTTGAGGCTGCTTCTACTATTAAAGGAACTTTCTTTTATCCATCAGTAGATTTGGCATGGCAATTTACCGATTTGGTTAAATCAGATGTTTTAAGTTTTGGAAAGTTAAGATTTGCCTATGGAAAAGTGGGTATCCAACCAGCACCATATAGATTTTACACTTTAGCTGCTGCCGGTTATGCAGATTTTGGAGGTAGTTACACGTTATCAACCACAAAAGGTAATTTAAACTTGAAACCTGAAATAAAAACTGAATGGGAAATTGGAACCAATCTAAGATTCTTAAAAAACAAGATTGAATTTGGCTTAACCTATTATAAAAACCAAATTAAAGACATCCTTTTTGCTGTAAAAACCAATCCCAGCTCCGGTTATACTTTTAACTATAAAAACGCTGCAGTTATTGAAAACAAAGGATTTGAATTAGATTTAAGCGGTAAGATAATAGAACAAAAGGATTTGCGATTAACAGTAAGTGCTAATTTTAATAACAATAAAAATCTGGTAGTTGACATTGCCGGTGCCGAAACCGTGGATATTGGAGGTACTTCAAAAGCGGTTAAAGGATACCCTATGAGTTCTTTTTATATAGCCGGGTCACTGCGTGATGAAAACAACAAATTAATTCTTGATGCAAACGGGTATCCGCAGTTGGATACAAAAGCAAGGGTTCTTGGAGATCCAAATCCTGATTGGAGAGGTGGTATAGGATTCCAATTAAATTATAAAAATTTTGATTTGAGTGTTTTATTCGAACATTCACAAGGTGGAGATTTCTTAGATAGGACAAAACTTACGCTTTATGGTTTTGGACAACATGTTGATGTATCAAACGAAGTAACGATACCTTTTGACATGCCAAATGTTGCATCAGTAAATGGAACAATTAAATATCATACAGGAGATATTGTGAGAGGTAATCTTCAAGACTTTGGCGGTGGAATGGTTATCCTTGATGAGGCATGGTATAATGGTAGAGGCGGAGGTTTAGGTTTTAGTCACGTTAATGACTTTTTTGTTGAAGACGCAACCTGGACCAAGCTTCGTAATATAACTCTTGGATATACTTTCAAAAAACTTAAAGTAACATCAAAAATGACATTCAGTTCCTTAAGATTATCTGTTACCGGAAGAGATTTGATCCTTTGGACCAAATTGGTAGGTGTCGATCCTGACTCTAATTATTATGGCGTTAGTAATGTTTCAGGGATGAATTATTTTAATAATCCAGGTACACGTTCTGTATTATTTAATCTTCAAGTTACTATTTAAAACATGATCTTATGAAAACAAAAAATTTAAAATACTTACTTGTTTTTGCGACAATTGGATTATCAAGTTGCGAAAAAATGGTGGACGGAATAAATGACAATCCAAATCAACTTACAATTACTGCTGTTGATCCCGGCCTTTTTATGAATGGTGCCGAATTGGCTAATATAGTTTTACAATGTGGAGAATTTAATCGTGTAGCCGGATTTTACTCAGGACAATTAGAGGGTATTAACCAGGATGAGAAAACAAAGTATGAATATAACGTTACAACTATAACTTTTGACTGGGAGGCCTATCAAGGAGTAATTGCACCTGTCCGGGAAATTCGTAATAGAACAACCGACAATCCATTATATCAGGGGATGACAAAAGTGTTGGAAGCAAACGCTATAGGAACTTATGCTTCATTATATGGAGATATCCCTTATTCAGAAGCTGTAAGCGATGTTGAAAATCCAAAATTTGATGATCAACTGGAAATTTTTGCTGCTTTACAAACGCTTCTTTCTGACGCTATAAATGACCTTGGCAGTGCAGGGGCTAGTGTAGTTGCTCAAGACTATATATTTGCCGGTAACAAAACTAAATGGCTTCAAACGGCTTACACACTAAAGGCTCGTTATTATATGCTGACAAAACAATACGATCTTGCTTATGCAGCTGCACAAAATGGAATTTCTTCAAAGGATAATAGCATGATGTTTAAACCTAAGAATTCAGGTGTAAATGCCACCACAAATAAATATTATCTTACTTTGTCGAATTCATACAATGTTGGAACAGGAAATTTCCTTACACGATTATTGGATAATACAAGTGGGGTTTCACGCAATAACGCAAAAACAAACGAGGCTGCCAGACTTAAGTATTACACTATTAATTATAATAGTTTTACAGCTAATACCGGTATTGCAGCAGCATACGAACCTCAGCAAATCGTTTCTTATCAGGAGAACCTTTTAACTCTTGCTGAAGCAGGTGCCAGAACCCAAGGGTTTACAACAGGGCTCGGACATTTAAATACTTATAGGGCAGCCTTAGCTACAGGTGCACTTTTTAACACAAGTGTATCAGCTCTTACAAAAAAATATGATGCCTATGTTGAAGCAGATTTTAATGCTGGTGGAATGGAAAATACAGATAATATTGTTCCATTAAGGGCTTTACTAAGGGAAATTATTGAAGAAAGATATGTGTCAGGGTTTACAACATTTATGCCTTATGATGACACAAGGAGACTCCAAAAGTCAGATTCGGACATTGATGTACCTTTCCCATTAAACATAGGTTCGGCTACTAAAAATGTTGAACGATTTTTGTATCCGGCTGATGAGGTAGAATCAAATAGTAATGCACCGGCTGAACCGGGCTTATATGCAAAAACTAAGGTAAACCTATAGTAAATTGTGTTTTCGTTTCTGAATTGGGAGGGCATGGTAAATGCCCTCCCTTTCTTAGGAATCCAGAATTAGAATGAAAGGATTTCTTGTGCTCTCAATAAAAAATCATAAATTTAAGTAATGGCTATAAATCTGGCTTTGTTTTTAAGGCCGATTCATAAATGAATAAAAAAATTAAATAATCTTAAAATACCATTAAAATGAAAAAATTAATCCTCTTAAGCATTATATCCTTTTTTGTCATTTTTCATAATCAGGCTGATGCCTGCACGTCATTTATTATTTCAGGAAAATATACTGTTGATGGTAAACCTCTTCTCTTAAAAAACAGGGATACAGGTGAAATGAGGAACTCTCTAGTCATATATAATGATGGTAAATACAAGTACATGGCTGTGACCAATAGTACTGAACGAGGTATGAAAAGTTCAGTGTGGGGTGGTTATAATGAAAAAGGATTCGCCATTATGAACACTGCTGCCTATAACAATAATGTTGGGGATTCAACAAGTCCTGGTGACCAAGATGGAGTTGTTACAAAATTGGCGCTGATGGTCTGCTGTTCGCTTGAAGATTTTGAACATTTCCTGGATACACTGACAAAGCCAATGGGCGTCAATTCAAATTATGGGGTTATTGATGCAAATGGTGGAGCGGCTTATTATGAGACCGGAAATTATAAATATGTAAAAGTGGATGCGAATGATCCAAAACAAGCACCTTATGGCATCGTTGTTAGAACGAACCATTCAATGAGTGGGGATAAGGAACTTGGATCTGGATTTAACAGGTTTAACAATGCAAGCATAATCCTCAACCAAGCAGCATTAGAGAAAAAATTAGCACCTGAATATCTTATTAATGCCATATCCAGAAGTCTGTATCATCCCAGAATCCAAGCAGATTTGGCGGATGAGATGCCGGCTCAAAGAGATGTGTCGGAATTCAGATTCTTCATGGACTATATACCAAGAGTATCAACCTCCTCATCGTACATATTTGTAGGAGCAAGAGATTCAAAACATGTGGACGAAATGATGATGTGGACCATTATAGGTTTCCCTCTGACCACTGTTGCTGTTCCTACCTGGTTATCAGCAGGAGAACTTCCAAAAGTAGTTGCAATGGGTAAGGACCTGCAATCTCCTCTTAATACCGCTGGATTAAAATTTAAAGAAGAATGTTTCCCTCTTAAAAGTGACAATGGGCAAAATTATATTAATTTATCGGCAGTTATAAATAGTGAAGGAACAGGTTACACGCAAATAATTCGGCACATGGAAAAAACAATTGCCGTAAAAGCTAATGAATTAATTGGTGAACTTGATGCCGGAACCAAAAAACCAAAAGACATCCAGGAATTTTATCAATGGCTTGATAAATATTTATTGGAGCAATACCAAAGAAGGTTAAATTATAAATTATTCTAACGGATATAATTGGACCTTTTGGTATTTACAAAATGTATTTTTTAAAAAGTACTCTCCAAAAAGTTTATTAATTAAGGTGTTGAGAAGATTGAGTGCCCGCCAGACCAGACTGGCACTCAATCATTAAATAAATTTAGCTGCTGGTGCGGCCCCTTTTATATATAAGAATGCATGCTTATAAATTTAATCCTAAGGTAAAATATTTAATCCTCATTCACTCTTTTTCTGTTTTTGTTTGTCTTATTTGTTGTAGATTAATATTTCATTCGATTCATAGTTGAAAACTTATTTTGACCTTTTAAGCCATCATGTGTAATTTTGATATATAATAAAAAGGATTGATTATTGATGAAGCCTGAAAAATATGAATGAAACATTTCAATCTGAGTCTGTTAAAAATTAGTTAATAAGTTAAATTCATATCTAAATTGCTATATGTTTTTATTAAATTTGCTTATTATTTTATAATCCTATTTAAATCATTCTGATGAAAAAAACCTTTCTTATTTCACTTTTAATCAGCCTCACCTTCATGAGTGCATTCTCCCAGGTCGAACAACCGGTACACTGGAGCTTTGCCAGCAAAAATCTGGGAAATAATGAATATGAGTTAATCTTTACAGCAGATATTGATGAGCCCTGGCACATGTATTCTCAGAAAATCGAGATGCAACCACCGGCCACATTGTTCACCTTTGCCGAAAATGCCAATGTTGAATTCATCGGAATTGTTGAAGAAACGGAATCAATTGAGGTTTATGATCCCAACTTTGAGATGATGATCCGCTATTTTTCTCATCAAGGGGTTTTTACGCAAAAGGTTAAAATTATAGGAAATTCGCTTACAACCATTAAGGGTTCAATCGAGTTTATGAGTTGTGACGATACCAAGTGTTTGCCCCCCACCGAAATAGAATTTGAATTTAAAGATTTAGGAACCGGAACTACAGATAACGCAAAAACTCCGGCTGCAAAAGCAGTAGAAGCGCAAAATTCGGTTGGTGATTCAGATACAAATTCATCGGATAAATCCTTATGGGTTTTCTTTTTCATTGCTTTGATGTCTGGTTTTGTTGGAGTCCTGACACCCTGTGTTTACCCAATGATCCCCATGACTGTTACGTTCTTTATGAACAGCAGCAAAAACAAAATACAGGCAAAAACCAATGCGATGGTTTATGGTTTGTCTATCATTATAATCTACACATTTATCGGGGTATTGGTTTCTGTTCTGTTTGGTTCCGATTCGATTAAAAGTGTAAGTAGCCACTGGATTACAAATACGATATTCTTTTTATTGTTTGCCATTTTTTCAGCTTCTTTTTTTGGCTTATTCGAGTTTGTTTTACCTTCAAAACTGACTAATAAATCAGACCAGCAAGCGGATAAAGGTGGAATTATCGGAGCCTTTTTCATGGCTTTAACATTGGTATTGGTTTCATTTTCGTGTACAGCGCCATTCGTTGGTGGAATATTGGTTGAAGCATCAACCGGTAGCATCATCATGCCTGCAGTTGGGATGTTTGGGTTCTCATTGGCATTTGCCTTACCGTTTACCTTACTTGCATTATTCCCGTCATGGATGGGAAAACTTCCAAAATCAGGCGGTTGGTTAAACTCGGTTAAAGTTGTTCTTGGTTTTATCATTTTAGCTCTGGGATTAAAATTCCTTTTGGTTCCAAACCAGGCATTAGGTTGGGGATTATCTCGTGAGTTTTTCATTGCTATTTGGATTGTTTTATTCACTTTATTGGGATTCTACCTCTTGGGAAAAATCAAATTCTCTCACGATAGTGATGTAAATCACATCAGTGTTCCTCGATTATTCTTGGTAATCGCCACTTTTACTTTTGTGGTTTATTTAATTCCGGGGATGATTGGAGCTCCTTTAAAAGCAATTTCTGGCTTCTTACCTACCGAATCTTCTTTTGACTTAGTTGAATTAATTGGGAAAAAACAACCTGTTATGGTAAGTTCTGGCCCAAAATCGGAAATTTGTGAAGAGCCCAAATATGGCGATATTTTGCATTTACCTCACGGACTTCAGGGATACTTCGATTATGAGCAGGGAATGGCTTGTGCCAAAAAATTAAATAAACCTGTGATGCTAGATTTTAAAGGACATTCTTGTACCAATTGTAAGGTCATGGAAAAAAATGTTTGGTCCGATCCCGAAGTATTAAAACGATTGAGCGAAGATTATGTGATCATCGCTTTATATGTTGATGATCGCACGGAAATGGCAGAATCGGATTGGGTGACTTCAAAAATTGATGGTAAAGTAAAGAAAACCATTGGCAAAAAAAATGCAGATTTTCAGGTGGAAAAATACCGTGTAAACGCGCAGCCTTATTATGTTTTGATTGATCATGAAGGTAACCAACTGGTTGAGCCCCGTGCTTTTGATCTAAGCGTTAATGGATTTGTTGAATTTCTCGATAAGGGGAAAGCAGAATTCGAAAAGAGATAATAAAAAGACCGGTTTAACAACCGGTTTTTTTATGGTTTTTGCCTAAACGAATTGATTAATGCGATAAATAAAAACATCAAACCAAAACACTTTATTCTTTGCAATGATTTGGGCGTGTTGCAAATATGTTCATTTTTTGGTAAAAGCAAGTGATCATGTCCATTAATTTGTAAAAAATGGACATGATGAAATATCTTGTCCAATAAATGAACAAAGTAATCATCTAAGATCATGGATGAACCAAGCACTATTTTAAAAAAATTAAGATCCATCACTGGGTTAATAACAATCAGTATTTCAATACATTTTTAAAATTGCATAAGTAAAATTAATGATCTTTGTATTCATTATTAACCCGAATTAAGGTTGTAAATTTGAATTCATTATTTGAAAATAAACAATAAAAAATAATCATTAATCATTAAAACGATGGAAGCAATTTATGTTAAAGGGGCACCAGACGCAATAGGGCCATATTGCCATGCAATGAAAGTTGGAAATTTGGTGTTTGTTTCAGGACAAGCAGCGGTGAATCCTGCTACAAAAAAGTTAGAAGGATCAAGCATTGAGGATCAGACTGAACGAACTTTTAATAATATTTCAATAATTTTAGCAGGTATGGGCCTTACCCTTAAAAGCATTGTCAAAGCAACGGTTTTTTTGAAAGACATGGATGATTTTCACAGAATGAACAAAGTATATGAGAAACGCTTTGACGGTCATAAACCTGCCCGTTCCACAATTAGTGTAAAGAAAAACCCTTTGGATGCTTTGGTGGAAATTGAATGTATAGCCGAATTGTAATTGAAATTATCGCTGAATAATCAATCATTTTGTCGATGAAAGGAACTCAGTGTTTGAATATCGAAACTCTTTCTGTATTTTCGGAGATCGTAAAATAGTTTACTATCTGTTAAGTTATTGATAACAAAACCGATAATATTATGATTTAATTGCCTTAAATTTGATTGAAGTAAAAATAAATTTAAAATCATGAAACGAGCCATGATACATCATCTCACACAGACGTATAATTCTCGATGGCGAGTTCCATATGACAATTAAAAAACTAATTATAAACATATGAAAAAGAAGTCCATCTCATTAATCTTAATCTTCTCATTCATCTCGCTCTTAAGTTGTGGGCAGAAAGAGGATTTAACACTTGAAAAACTTTATTCAACGAATGAATTTCCAACAAAAGGCTTTGGACCCGCACGATGGTTGTCAGATGGATCAGGATATACTACGCTTGAGCGTTCTGCAGATGGTGGCAGGGATATCATCAAGTATAATCCTGAAACAGGAAGTCGGATAGTTCTGATAAAGGCTAAATCCTTTGTGCCGGTTGGTGAAAAGTCTCCACTTGAAATCAGTGATTACAGTTGGTCGGAAGACGGAGGGAAACTCCTGATTTTTACAAATACCCGAAGGGTTTGGCGATATAATACCCGGGGTGATTACTGGGTACTTGATTTAAAATCAGGAAAACTTCAACAAATTGGAAAGACGTTAAAGGCAACCACCTTAATGTTTGCCAAGTTTTCGCCCGATTGCAAAAAAATTGCCTATGTGAGCGAACAGAATATTTTCATGGAGGATTTAGCTACTCAGGTTATTACCCCCTTAACTAAGGATGGTGGAGCCAATATCGTAAACGGGACCTTCGACTGGGTTTATGAAGAGGAACTAAATTTACGCGACGGTTTCAGGTGGAGCCCTGATTCTAAAAAAATTGCATACTGGCAAATGGACACTGAGGGGATCGGTACCTTTTACATGATCAATAATATCGATTCGATTTACCCAAAACTGATCCCGTTGCCCTATCCTAAAGCAGGCACTAAAAATTCTGCCTCAAAAATCGGGGTGCTGGACATTGAAACCCTTAAAACAAAATGGATGGATATCCCCGGTGATCCGCGTAATCATTATTTGGCACGCATGGATTGGGCTAACTCTTCCGAAGAAATTATTATTCAGCAACTCAACCGAAAACAGAACACCAATATTGTTTATTTTGGAAATGCGAATAACGGTTCAGCAAAAGTTATTTATACCGAAAAGGTGGATACCTGGCTGGATGTTTATGATGATTTAACCTGGCTGGATGATGGAAAATATTTTACATGGAGAAGTGACAATAGCGGATGGTTGCATTTATACAAGATTTCGAGAGATGGAAAAGAGGTTAAACCGATCACACATGGAGATTTTGAAATAATCAATTTACTCACTATTGATAAAAAGGGAGGGTGGATCTATTATATTGCTGCCCCCAATACCCCAACCGAGCGTTACTTATTCAGAAGCAAACTCGACGGCAATGGAGAGCCACAGCGACTTTCACCCGCTGATAGAAAAGGGCACCACTCATATAATATTTCACCTGACGGTAAGTTTGCCATTCATACTTTTTCAAATTCAAATACTCTTCCTCAAATAGACGTGGTAAGTTTGCCAAATCATAAAACCCTTAATGTACTGGAGGACAATTCAGCATTAAAAGCCAAGCTTGCCGGATACAATATTCCTAAAAAAGAATTCTTCAGGATTCAAGTTTCGGATGAGTTGGTTTTTGACGGATGGATGATAAAACCCTTGAATTTTGATCCTTCAAAAAAATATCCCGTGCTGTTTCAGGTGTATGGCGAACCGGCAGGAAGTACTGTTCAGAATAGCTATAGCAGGGATTTATATCACGAATTTATAGCCCAACAAGGTTATATTGTGATAAGTATTGATAATCAGGGTACCAATGTGCCACGAGGCAGAGAGTGGAGAAAGAGCATTTATAAAAAAATAGGCATTATCGCTACCGATGATCAGGCTGCAGCTGCCCGCAAAATCATGGAATGGGATTTTATCGATCCCGATCGGATTGCCATTTGGGGATGGAGTGGAGGTGGTTCCATGACGCTCAACTGTATGTTTAAATATCCTGAAATATACAAAACCGGAATAGCCGTTGCGTTTGTCAGCCATCAGAAATTATACAATACCATTTATCAGGAGCGATACATGGATACACCTGCTAATAATCCGGAAGGTTTTGCACAGGGCAGCCCAATTACCTTTGCTAAAAACTTAAAGGGAAATCTGCTTTTAATCCATGGTTCGGGCGATGATAATGTTCATTATCAGAGTTGCGAAATGCTGGTTGATGAGCTCATCAAGCATAATAAGTATTTTTCAATGCTTGTATATCCAATGCGTTCGCACGGTATTAATGAGCGTGAAAATACTTCATTACATCTTCGTATGTCGATGACCCGTTATTTGATGGAAAATCTACCGGCAGGGGGCAGATAAATGTTTAGCAGCTGACATAAAACGATTTTTATCGGTCAGATTGAGCTTGTGTTTTGTTTAATGTTTTCAAAAGAATTCAGCATACAGAAGTCAGAATTTAAAATCATAATCTTATTCTTCATTCTATATTCTGAATTCTTTAACCCAACTAATTTGTGGTAGGGTAGATCATTTCTAAAACAACTATTTCTGCTCAATTATTTCTGTTACTTTGAAGGTAGCCACATAAAAATCCTGATCGACATTTACCAATCGGATGGGGGCTTCCAGATTCATTTTTTGCCATCTTTGTGTTGGGTCGAGCCAATGCATTTGGTCATTAACATAAACTTTTACTTTCATATTGAATCCCTTAACACAATTCGTCCAGCGATACTGCATTTGGCCATTGATGAGTGCGTATTCAAAAGTTGGGATTCTTGTATCACGCAAATATTGATCAAAAAACAGTTGTAAATCAATTCCGCTTTTTTCACTAATGAAGTGTTCAATTTGTTCGCTTTTTACCGTTTGGTGATAAAATTCGCTCCCTAAACCTCTCAAAATTTGACGCCATTTTTCATCATCATCGATTAATTGCCTTATAGTATGCAGCATATTTGCTCCTTTGGAGTACATATCGTGCGATCCATTGTAATTAACACCATAAACGCCAACTATCGGACGATCATTGTCAAGATTTAATCTTGTTCCACGACAATATTCCGCGCTGGCTTCCTTGCCCCAGAAATAGTCAACAAACAGGTTTTCGGAATACGCAATAAAACTTTCATGGATCCACATATCGGCTTCATCCCAGTTTGTAATGCTGTTTGCAAACCATTCGTGACCCGATTCATGAATGATGATAAAATCAAATTTCATCCCATAACCGGTACTACTAACATCCCGACCAACATAACCGTTTTTGAATCCATTCCCGTAGGTAACCGAACTTTGGTGTTCCATGCCGGGATAAGCAACTTCAACCAACTTATAGCTGTCTTCATAAAAGGGGTAGGGGCCAAACCAATGTTCGAAAGCTTCCAGCATCAGATGAGCCTGTTTAAATTGTACTTTGGCTTCTTTTTGATGATAATCAAGTACCCAGTAATCACAATCCAAATCGCCCTTTTCGCCTTTATAAACGTCACCGAAGTGGATATAATTTCCAATATTGATATTCACCCCATAATTATTGATGGGATTGGAAACAAACCAATTGTAGGTACTGGTTTTATCAGAGTGGTGTTCCACATTTCGCAATCTTCCATTCGATACATTAATTAATGGATCAGGAACGGTAATGCTAATCAATACACTATCGGGTTCATCGTAAGGATGATCTTTGCCCGGCCACCAAATACTTCCGCCAATGCCTTGGTTTGAAGTAGTGATCAATGGACGACCCTCAAGATCTTTGCCCCAATTTACTCCTCCATCCCAGGGTGGTCGTCTGCTTGCATGGGGTTTTCCCCCATATTCAACCAACACATACTTTAGTTCCCCCTTTTTTTGTTGATCTGTTAATTTTACAAACCAGGCATTTCCGTCTTGCTCAAATTTTTGCTCAATTCCATTTTGAATGACTCGTGTAATTTTCATGGGTGGCTGCAAATCAATTTGCATTAATTGATTTGATTCAATTACCTTGTATCCGATAAGGTTGCTCCCAACAAAACTACTGTCTGCAGGATTGACTTTTAGGCTTAAATGATAATAGGTCAAATCCCACCAGGCACGTTCAGGAGTAATGGATCCTCTTAGGGTGTCCTGACGGGTAAAAACTGTTTTTTGTGCTAATACTCCTGCCGAGAGACACAACGCTATAAGTAAAAGTCCGGTGATTTTTTTTATCATGGTATTATGATTAAGTATTAAGATTATTCATGAAATTTTTTAAGTTAATTGAAGTAGTGGTAATCGCCAATCCCCCTTTACCTGTACATTTTACACAGGTTGGCATTTGTTTGCTGACTCTTGAAACAGTCTCTATCACTTCGTCGAGAGGAATCACTGCATCAAATCCTGAACATGCCATGGTTGCTGAGGAAAGTGCATTCATTGCGGCACTGATGTTTTTCCCCAAACAGGGTACTTCAACGCGGTCGGCCACCGGATCGCATACCAATCCGATCATATTTTGAATGGCCATGGAAGCCGCACCAATGGCTTGTTTAGCCGTTCCTCCAAACAATTGTGCTATGCCTGCCGCAGCCATTCCGGATGCAGCTCCACATTCAACCTGACACCCATGTTCTTCTGCCGAAAATCCGGGTCCGGCAGCAAAATAGGCACCAACAATCCCGGCAGCGAAATATGCTTTTGTTAATTCTTTTTTACTTGAACCTAGGTCTTCAGCAACTGCTTTCAGAACCCCACCAACAGTGCCACATGAACCTGCTGTTGGATTGGCAACAATAACTTCCATGGCGCTTTTTGCTTCCATAATTGCTGAGACATTTGCCACTATTTTATTCACCAATTGACCCTGAAGAATCCGTCCTTTTTTTTCAGCCTTATGAATCAGATGAGATTGCTGCTGCAAAATCCGGTCCTTGTAAACGGTTCCTTCCAATCCGGTTTTTATGCTGGTATCAATAATTTCAATAAGAGTATTCATCTTATTCAGAAGCTCAGCTTCAGAAAGCCCGCTGCGGCATTGCTCATAAATTAACCCAAGTTCGCCTAAATCCAGATTTTCATTCTCTGCATAACTTGATAGGGAAGCGATGGTCGTAAAAGGCATCTCACTTTCGTTCCCTGAAATGATTGGCATGACAGGATTAATGACAATAATCTTATCGATATTTGAATTGCTTTTTAACTGTTCAATAATTTTATCGGGAATTCTCTTCGGGGACTTGATATTTATGAGATTTCCTTTATCATTTGAAGATTGGATTAGTATGACATCTGGAGGAAGCATTGATTTTAAGCCATCAGGCGATAATGAAATATTTTTACTCCAAATGATAAGCTCATTATAATCGCCGCAAATATTAACATTAAAATGATCGATTTGTTGAATTTCGAACGATCCACCTCCAATAGAAACAGCTACGACCTGAATATTATTTCCATTAACACCTTCCAACGAAATTCGGACTGTATTGGCATGTTTGGTTGGGAACGAATTGATTTCATAAGTAATTGAGATTCCTTTCTCTTCTGCGATTTTCGATGTATTTTTCAGGCGCGGATCGGCTATCTCGATATCCAACAACCCGCCATTGATACCCATGTCAGTTCCCTGTTCCCGAAAATTTGGTGCCCAGGCTCCTTCGGTATCGAATTCGATCAATGCTTTTTTGAGCGGTTCACTTAAAATATCCAGACAGGTTCTCGCTATTCTCCATGAAGCAGCCGTATGTGAGCTGGAGGGCCCTCGCATTACAGGTCCAATGACATCATTAAAAATCCCGGGAAGTTTTTTCATTTATTTTCTTTATGAATTTTTTGTTCGATTTATTATAAATATTTCAACGCATCACTAAGTCCCGAATTTAATCAAAAAGCCTGATTTCCTGACCAAATTTACCATTCAATGATTTTTCATATATTTTATTGGCCACTGCAAAATCTTGTATGGCGACCCCAACACTTTTAAAAACAGTCGTTTCACTATCTGAACTTCTTCCTTTTATTTTTCCTGAAATAAAATTCCCAATCTCACCTTTTATATGATCTGCAGTGAATAATCCTGAATTAATAGGTTTAATGAGATCACCACTCTCTGCCATACAAGCTTCCATTTGATCGACATATATCGAAGCATTATGCAGAATAGAAGGATCGATTTCCTGCATCAATGGTTTATACGACCCAATCGCATTGATGTGCACTCCCTTTTTTATATGTTTCTTCATGAATAATGGGAATTCTGCATTGGTGGCGGTACAAATGATGTCACAGCTTTTTAATACTTCCGGATTTTCGGAAACTTTAATTTCGGCATCAACTTTTGTTTTCATTTCTGTAATAAAAGTCTCGGCCATTTCCATATTTTTATCAAAAACCCATACTTTTGAGATCTTACGAACTGCAGCAACTGCTTCAAGTTGAGTCCTGCCTTGTGCCCCACAACCAAATATGGCCAAAGTGTCGGCATCTGCACGGGCAAAATATTTTGTGGCCAATCCGCTTGCAGCCCCGGTTCGCAATGCAGTCAAATATTCACCGTCCATGATTGAAAGTACTTCGCCTGTGAGGGAATCGATCAGCATCACAACACCAACAATTGCAGGTATTCCGTTACTTGATCCACAGGGTTTCTGGGTCAAAATTTTTATTGAAGTTCTTTTAAGTGACTCAACAAATACAGGTTTCAGAAATAGTGTAATCGGTGGCTCCCCATGCGTGGTAACATGCCGTGGAGGCACAAAACTTTTCCCTGACGACATACTTTCAAATGCCTCAGCCATTGCATCAATCGCTTCAACCATGGTGAAATGGTTCCTGATTTCACTTGATTTTATTAGTTTGATGGGCCTTCTGTCCTGCATATTATCATTGATTCAGCAAATTCTCCACTCATTGTTTATTCGTGAAACTAAATTTTTATAAGTGCTAGCGCTATAAAAATTCTAAGTTGAACGAATCCCGATAGTGCAGCGTATCGGGATGAATGAAACTAATACTCCGCCACCTGCCGGCCGCAGGCGGGCTTGTGGCGAAAAAATTAAATACTATTCCAATTGATACCCCGTTGCTCTGCGGCGGGGAGTTTCATTACCCAAAAATAGCTTAAAAATCAAAGAAATGATTATATAATTTTATAATAACTTGCAACTTATCTTTCACCGATATTCAAATCCCCGTAGTGTAATTTTATGCTCAGCCGGCACTCTAAAAACCAAAACATAAGGTATCACCCTATCACTTAACTTTATCTAAAGGTCTGCCGTTATTAACCGACAATTTACCATTGACTATCTTATAATTATAGGTTGCAGAGGCTTGTCCTTCAGGCTTTAAGGTGTAGGTGTCTTCAGAAGCTATAATCCCCCCTTTATGACTGTATGATACATCTTTACCACCGACCTTTCCCACTGCAGCGTACGAATAAGTATTATCTTTATTTACCACAAAGGTAGCCATCATAGTTTTATCGTCGGTTTGGTAACCTTTCCATGTACCCACTAAACTACCGGGTACCGACTTCAAAACAGATTTAGCAGTAACAGCAACAGGTTTAGCACCTGCACTTTCTAAAGCTTTAACAATATCGTTTTTATTCGTCAACGCTCTATTGGCATAACTTAGTTCCGAATCACCCACTTTATTTACCTCATTCACTTTGGCACCACTCTTAATAAGTAAGTTTACAAGTTTTAGGTTCCCTGCTTCCGATGCTAACATAAGTGCCGTTTCACCAGCGGTATTGGCTAAATTCACATTGGCTCCGCTTTTAATTAAAACTTCACAATTGTCCACCGCAGCTTTCCAGCCAGGGTTCGTACCAAGCTTTGCTGCACACATCATAGCAGTCATATCCTGCGCATGCAAAACATTCGGATTTGCACCTAATTCCAGTAATTTAGTGATGGTTTTAAGACGCGCTTTTTTATCCAATGGATTAAATCCCATAGCTGTTCTGGCCAGTGGTCCTGCCCATGGCGATGCTTTCGACACTTCATTTATATCTGCACCACTTTTCACCAACAGTTCTAACATGTCCATATGATACCCCATAGCAGCATAACCAATCGCATTAAAATACGTTGAATTATATCCTTTCAGAATGGCCTTCTGTTCTATTAAATACTTTGCGGCATCTAAACTATTGCGCTGAGCTGCCGTTTGTATGGCATTTATTCCTTGCGAAGTTGACAGATTAATATTTGCACCATGTTTAACTAACAATTTTAATCCCTCTACATTATTGAAATACGAAGCTACATTAATTGCGGGTTCATCGCCAGTGGTTCGGGCTTTGCCCAGATGATTTACATCTACCTTGTAGGTGGTAATTAAATAATCAGCCCACTTGGCATCTTTCGGTCGTATCATGGCCATGTTCAATGGCATACCACTTTCCGGGTGGGGCCATATTTATTGGCTTTGTATTTCATGAGAATATCCAATATGGTATAGTTATCATGGTCTATTGTTGCAGGAATCAGCCCCGGAAAACTATTATCATGTTTGACATCTTCCACATTCGCACCTCGCTTTAAAATTGCTTCAACCGCTTCGGCATGCTGCGAGTTAACAGCACAGTTTAGAGCAGTAGCCTTATATTTACCCATGTAATTAATGTTTAATTTGGGACCGGCGTTGTTTAATATGGCCATGGTGATTGCTTTTGACTCCTCATCTTGTTTTCCAAAAGTCGCTATTATTAAAGCTGTAAACTGGTTATTAAATTCGCTGTGGTAATTGATGTCCACCCCCATTTTTATGAGCCGGACTACATTGTCCAATTTTGAGTTGTAACTGGCTGAGCTGAGCAAGGCAACCAGGGGCGTTGTTTCCCAACCTTTGTCAATACCCGGTTCTGTTGGTGTTATTGTCTTCACATTAATTTTAGGTGCATCGAGTAATATTTTAACGATGTCGTTATTCACTTTCAGGACACCACCACATGCATAATTTAATAAGGAAACACCTTCGTAAATCTCATTTACATTTGCACCGGCATCTATTAAAGCTTTTAACTGGTTCACATCGCCTTTTTCCACTGCAACGAATGTTAATGGCATAATTCCTGCTGTTTGAGCAGATGATACGATGGATAAAAGTGATACACAAAAGATCACAATGATTTTTTTAATGTTCTTCATAATGAGTGTTGAAGTTATTTGTTGATGTTTTTTTAAGTAGGTTAATTAATAATATTGAAGGAAAACAGGGGTGTTTTTAATAAATCCACTAATAAAAAACGCAATAGTGGTGATATCAAAATAAAGAACATTCTTCGCTTCAAAAGTACATAATTATTCAGAGATAACTTCACTCCCGCTCGTTCTATATGCTGTATAAACTAAAACTATTTGTTATCACTACTATCCTTAACCTTCTCTGGCCTCATTCTCAAATTATTAAAACATGCATAACCTATAAAAATAGAACGGACGAGGTAAAACCTTGTCTGAACCTCTTTCTTTTTACTAATAGCCTCAAGCCAACTGGGATTGTCGATTTTTGTTAGTTCTAGCATCCGCCAAAGGCGGATAAATGTCGAGAACTTCACTTTTTATTAACAAAAAAATCAGGCCGCAATGTGATGTGACCTGATTTATCTATTGTCTGGAAACTTTAATGATTACTTCATGATCTTAGCATAGTGCTTATAAAAATGAGTAATCGTTTCAATGCCGTTAAAGAATTGTTCCAACGGGAAATTTTCGTTGGGAGAATGAATGGCATCACTTCCTAAACCAAATCCCATCAATACCGATTTTAAACCCAATACTTCCTCAAAAGTAGAAATAATGGGGATGCTTCCACCTGATCGAACCGGAACAGGCATTCGGTTGTAAACTGCCTCATAAGCTTTTTCGGCAGCTTTATATGCAGGAATATCGATGGGGCAAACATAGGCTTGTCCGCCATGTAAACAATCAACCTTAACTTTAACGTATTTTGGTGCAACTTTTTCGAAATGAGCTTTGAACAATTGCATGATCTTTTCATAATTTTGGTTGGGTACCAAACGGCTTGAAATTTTTGCATAAACTTTTGATGGAAGCACTGTTTTTGCCCCTTCTCCGGTATATCCTCCCCAAATTCCGCAAACGTCGAATGTACAACGAATTCCCGTATGTTCGCTCGGTGTATATCCTTTTTCGCCGAAAAGTTCTTTTACATCGAGTTCTTTTTTGTAAGCCTCTATGTCGAATGGAGCTTCGGCCATTTTTTTTCTTTCTTCCATGCTAACTTCCATCACATCATCGTAGAATCCGGGAATGGTGATATGCCCGTTATCATCTACCATATCGGTAATCATTTTAGCCAATACATTGATCGGGTTAGCCACTGCACCTCCGAATAAACCTGAATGCAGGTCCTTATTCGGACCTGTAACTTCTACTTGCCAATAAGCCAATCCTCTTAGTCCGGTGGTAATTGATGGAATGTTAGGTGCGATCATGCTGGTATCAGAAACGAGTATGATATCTGCTTTGAGCATTTCTTTATTTTCGGCACACCATTTTCCTAAACCGGGCGATCCAACTTCTTCACCACCTTCAATCATGAATTTAACATTACAGGGTAGCGTATTGGTTTGAACCATGGTTTCAAAAGCCTTGGCATGCATAAAACCCTGACCTTTATCATCATCGGCGCCTCTGGCCCAAATTTTACCATCTTTGATGGTTGGCTCAAATGGAGGGATTTTCCATAGTTCGATAGGGTCGACAGGCATCACGTCGTAATGGCCATAAACCAATACAGTAGGTGCCTTAGGGTCAATTATTTTTTCGCCATAAACAACGGGATTGAAGTCGGTAGGGAAAATTTCTGCTTTATCTGCACCGGCTTTCAAAATTGTTTCTTTCCAGTATTCGGCAGCTTTAAGCATGTCTTCTTTATGATCAGCAATAGAACTGATTGAAGGAATTCTGATTAATCCGAACAATTCGTCTAAAAATCTGTCTTTGTTTTCTTTGATGTATTTCTTCGCTTGTTCCATGATGGTATTTATATTTTATAAATTCATAAGCTATAAAGGTAAGAAATTTAAAATTTAAGCAGCCAGTATAATCATAAAATTAGTTAAAAGTACTGATGTATTTTAGATATATCTCCGAGCTTTTCCGTATAATTTTCATAATTTAGCAGCATCAAATAATTTATATAAGAATGGAAAAAATTAGGGTTGCTATTAATGGTTTTGGAAGGATAGGACGGATTACCTTACGTCAGCTAATGAAGAATGAAAGGATGGAAGTTGTTGCAATCAACGATTTAGCCGACAATAGAACTTTGGCACACTTATTTAAGTATGATTCTGTTCACCACCAATATCAAGGCAGTGTTGATTTTGATAAGGAAAATTTAATCGTTGATGGTCATCCTATTAAAATATTATCAGAGAAATACCCGGCCAAACTTCCATGGAAATCGCTTCAAATTGATGTGGTGATTGAGGCGACAGGAAATTTTGTTACAAAAAACAAGGCTATCCAGCATGTTACAAGTGCCGGAGCAAAAAAAGTGATTATTTCTGCACCAGCAAAAGGTGAAAGTAATGGGGTAAAATACATTGTATTGGGCGTTAATGATCACCTGATTGATAGGAACGATGTGATTATCTCGAACTCTAGTTGTACCACAAATAATGTGGCTCCATTGATTATGATTTTAGATGATTTATGGGGCGTTGAAAAGGGTTTTATTACGACTGTTCACTCCTATACCAAAGATCAAAATTTAATTGATGGGCCACATAAAGATTTACGCAGAGCTCGTGCTGCAGCTTATTCTATTGTTCCTACAACTACCGGAGCGGCAAAGGCTGCCACCAAAATTTTCCCACATTTAAAGAATAATTTAGGTGGGGCAGGTATTCGTGTTCCTGTGCCTGATGGTTCATTGACCGATCTTACCTGTACTTTAAGAAATCCGGCAAGCATTGAAGAGATCAATAAGGCTTTTAAGCAAGCCGCAGAAGGTAAACTGAAAGGGATATTGGAATATACTGAAGATCCAATCGTTTCAATGGATGTGATTGGCAATACCCACTCTGCCATTTTTGATGCCGGGTTAACCGCGGTATTGGGCGATAAAAATAAACTGGTTAAAGTCGTGGCCTGGTACGATAATGAAATGGGCTATTCTACACGATTGGTTGAGCTGATTGAGAAGTTTGTTTAGACCATGGTAATACAGTTGTTATACGATAGAAATACTTTGTAATACAATAGTTGTGCGAAGTTTAAAACTTCGCACAGCATTATCAGTTATTTTAGAAATAAGATGTACTCTAATTGAAAAATCCTAATTTTCAAATCAACACATTGACGAATTAACCTTGGACATTTCGATACTTTTCACTTCGTGAAAAACTCAATGTCCAATCATTAGCACACTTGCCTGCTGCAAGCAGGTCAGCACATTTTCAAATCATCAAATTACCAAGGACACTTCGGCTCCGCTCAGTGTCCAATGATTATTACATTTTCAAATTGGCACACTTGCCTGCGGCTGGCAGGTTTTCAAATCATCAAATTATCTTAGCATTTTCAGTTGCTCTTCCAATACCAATATCCTTGCTTCGGCATCAGCTTGTTTTTTACGTTCGATTTCAACAACTTTTTCAGGAGCACTGCTTACAAACCTTTCGTTCGAAAGCTTTTTTATCACCGTTTGGATAAATCCACGGGTATATTTTAATTCTGTTTCCAACTTTTCAATTTCTGCTTCAACATCAATATTTTCGAGAAGCGGGATATAAAACTCAGTCGATTTCAAAGTGAACGAATTGGCACCTTCAACTTTTTCGGTTACGTATTCAATTGTTTCCAGATTACAGAGTTTGGCAATTAAACTGTCGAAAGTTAGATCAGCCTTAGTGTCATTTTTTTTAATGAACAATTTCAGCGATTCTTTGTTTTGAATATTTTTCTGACTTCTTACACTTCTTAAAGCAATGATAACCTCGTTTGCGGTTTCAAATTGTGCCAGAATTTTATGATCAATTTTCCCTCTTTTTGGTAATAAACTAACCATGAGATCTTCGCTTCGTTTTTCATCAGCAATTTGATGCCATATTTCTTCTGATATAAAGGGAATAAATGGATGCGCAATCTTCATTAAGGTTTCGAAAAAGTCAATGGTTCTTTCAAGCGTGAGTTTGTCGATTGGTTTTTGATAGGCTGGTTTTACCATCTCTAAATACCACGAACAGAAGTCGTCCCAAATTAACTTATAGGTGGTCATTAATGCATCCGAAATGCGGTATTTTGAAAAATGATCGTCCAAAGTTTTAAGGGTTTCATTTAATTTGGCTTCAAACCAATGAATAGAAACTTTACTTGAATCAGGTTGCTCTATCGTTGAATCAACTTCCCAGCCTTTTACCAAACGCAATGCGTTCCAGATTTTATTACTGAAATTTCGTCCCTGCTCACAAAGCCCTTCGTCGAAAGGTAAGTCGTTTCCGGCAGGGGAGGTGAGGAGCATTCCGACACGTACTCCATCGGCACCATATTTATCGATAAGCTCAATAGGATCGGGTGAATTACCAAGCGATTTCGACATTTTTCGTCCTAGTTTATCTCGCACAATTCCTGTCAGATAAACATTTTTAAATGGAATATCTTTGCGATATTCAAGTCCGGCAATAATCATACGGGCTACCCAAAAGAATAAAATTTCAGGAGCGGTAATCAAATCATTGGTTGGATAATAATATTTGATGTCCTTATTTTCTGGATTTCGAATTCCGTCGAATACGGAAATGGGCCATAACCATGACGAAAACCAGGTATCGAGTACATCTTCATCCTGTTTTAAATCTTCAATCTTAAGGTTTGGCAGATTGAATTTTTGTTGTGCTAAGTTTAATGCTTCTTCTGGCGATTTGGCAACGACCATTTCATTGTTTGGCAAATAATAAACAGGGATGCGCTGCCCCCACCAAAGTTGTCTTGAAATACACCAATCCCTCACATTTTCCATCCAATGACGGTAAGTGTTTTTGAATTTTTTGGGATAAAATTGAATGGTATCGTTCATTACGATTTCAAGGGCCGGTTTGGCCAAATCTTCCATTTTCAAGAACCATTGCAACGATAGTTTGGGTTCAATAACTGCATCGGTTCGCTCCGAAAATCCAACCTTATTAACATAATCTTCGGTTTTAACCAAAAAACCATTCGCATTTAAATCTTTAACAATTTCTTTACGAACGGCAAAACGATCTTTCCCGATATATAATTGGGCAGCTTTATTCAAGGTGCCATTATCGTTGAAAATGTCGATGATATCAAGTTTGTATTTAAACCCCAGATTGTAGTCGTTGATATCATGTGCCGGGGTAATTTTTAAAGCACCGGTTCCGAATTCACGATCAACATAATTATCAAAAATAACAGGTACCGAACGGTTAACCAAGGGTACAATTACTCTTTTACCTTTTAGGTGTTGAAATCTTTCATCCTCCGGATGAACACAAAGTGCCGTATCGCCCAAAATGGTTTCAGGTCGTGTGGTTGCAATGGTTACCCAATCATCGGTACTTCCTTCAACCTGATATCTTAAATAATATAATTTTGAATTTACTTCTTTATGAATTACTTCTTCGTCGGAAAGTGCCGTTAATGCCGAAGGATCCCAATTAACCATTCGCACGCCACGATAAATCAAGTCTTTATTATATAAGTCAATAAATACATCAATTACCGATTCGTAAAGGGATTCATCCATGGTAAAAGCCGTTCTTTCCCAATCGCAGGAAGCACCCAATTTTTTAAGTTGCTCCAGAATGATCCCTCCATGTTTCTCTTTCCATTCCCAGGCGTGAGCCAAAAACTCATCACGATTGAGCATTGATTTTTCAATTCCTTCTGCTTTAAGTTTTGCAACCACTTTTGCTTCGGTGGCAATGGAAGCATGATCGGTACCGGGCACCCAGCAGGCATTTTTGCCCAGCATCCTTGCTCTTCTGGTCAACACATCCTGAATGGTATTGTTCAACATGTGGCCCATATGCAACACTCCGGTCACATTTGGTGGCGGAATTACAATGCAATAAGGCTCACGGTCATCAGGTTCCGAATGAAAATATCCTTTTCCCATCCAATGTCCATACCATTTATCTTCAGTGTCTTGAGGGTTGTATTTGCTAGGTATTTCGGTCATTATTCGTAGTTTGCAAAATTAAGTTGCGAAATTAGTAAAAATTTGAGTTAAACCATTTTTGTTTTAGGGCATAAAAAAAGGATTTGCTTAGCAAATCCTTTAAAAAACTCAATCAAATAATAATTTTTAGCGATGTTTATAATTCTTATGGTGATTATGTATTCCATAAAAGCGTGGCATATGACCATGCATACTTAAAAAATCAGCCGGTTTCATATTTCCACGAACAGAGATGATTGCTGCTTCTTCATCTTCATTTATGATAATTAAACCTTCTTTTACCAATCCATCTTCTCCTTCAATGATATAAATCCCAACATTTTCGTCACCGCTCTTTACATCAACCAATTGCTCGTAGTTATTTTTTTCGATAATGGCGTTTACTTCTTTATAAAAGTCAGAATCACGAAACGATTTATAATGATTTTCGAAATTAAGGATATTGATTTTACTGATTTGATTGATAAGGTTACCTAATTCACCTTCCTCAGCATTTGCAAAATGGATTTTCAAACCATCCAGTGAGAACATAATTGAAGTAACGTCTTTACTATCACTGTATTTATTGAAAAGATCGTCGAAAGGACCTTTTTGTGCCATTAATGTTAATGGCATGAGTAAAGCAACTGTAATAATGAGTCGAAGTGTTTTCATATTTTAAAATTTTATAGTGAATATTAATTCATTTCTAAATAAGGTTAATGATTGAATAAACTCAACTATACAATTTCATGATAGATTTACTTCCAAAAAATAGGGTGCAGCTATTTTTTGTATTTATCTAAGCTGTTCAATTTGTCCATTCCGTTAATTTTAACAGTTTTCGACAATTTTGAAATAGCTTGTAAGTCGATGATACCGAAGAAACTTAATACTGTGACTTCGTTATTTTCGCTGGCGACTAACATCAGTTCAACGATGTCTTTACCCACTGTTTTAGTCATGAACTTTACTTCCTGACCGTTTTCTTTCATTACCATCAATTCCTCAAAGTTTTTGTCTTTCAAGGAGGCGTTTAAGCTTTTTCTGAATTCTTCCAGCCTTGTGCTGTTTTGTGAATCACAGGATAGGATTTTTAAGCCATCAAGGTTATCCAATACGCCTTGCATTTGATTTAAATCGCTGTCTTCAATTCCTTCCATTTTTGCAAAAAAGGCAAACATTGATTTTGAAATATTTACTGAGGTAAATCCATCTTGTCCCGAATATTTATCGAAGAGTTTATCTATCGATGAACTCTGCGCGCTTAGCATTGAAGGGAATATGATTAATGCAAGGATCAAACTTTTAAATCTTAGTTTTTTCATGATTATTTAAATTAATTGTTTATTACTTTTTGCTGCGTTTCATAAAATTTTGAAATTTTTCCCACCTCTTCCATACCTTTACTTAGGCTTTCTACTTTTGATAACTGATTCATTCCATCATCGAATTTTGCAATATTATCGACTGGTTTCAGTCCATGGTTAAACAGTCCTGAAACAATGAGAAGTGCATTTTTTGTCTCCTCATAAGCTACTTGTGGATCGTTAAAAGTGTCTTTCATTTTTGATGAAAAAGGATCAATATTGGTAAAAATGCTGATGATTATCAGGATACTGGCGGCTATACCGGAAATATAATAAATGTACCTTCGGCGAATCTGACGTTTGTTGGATGTTTCGAAGTTGTTAATTTGGGCAAATAGCTTTTGATCAAAAGATTCATCAAGTTCATCTTTGGTTTTCTCTTGTGAGAAATAGTTGAATGAATCTTTTAAGGAAGCCAAATGCGGGGGTAAGTTTTCTCCTTGAAAAAACTCTTTCAATATTTTTTCATCTTCAAGCGATGTATCTCCATCGAAATACATCTCAAGCAATTTTTCAATTCGACGAAAATTCATAATTGTTTATTTTTATTAGTGTGTCACGTACTTTTTTTCTGGCCCTCGAAAGGCTTACCCTGATTGTATTCAGACTTAATTGTGTTATTTCTGCAATTTCATCATAATCACAATTCTCAATATCCCTTAAATGAATGATCAGTTTTTGCTGTTCAGGAAGCTCATTGATGATTTCATGTATTTTCCGAACCGTATCCTTCAGTTTTGTTTGTTGATATGGACTGTTTTCACTCATTTGTATGTCAATGTTTTTTAATTCAGTAGTCCTGTTTCTAAGTGATTTAATTTTATCAAGACATAAGTTTTTTGTAATAACCATCGCAAATGCTTCAATACTTCTGTACTCTTCAAGCTTTTCTTTTTTCGACCATAAGCGAATAAATACCTCCTGAACTGTATCTTCAGCCTCAGCAGTATCATTTAGCATTCTATTGGCCAAACGATAGAGCTTATTTTTAATGGGTAGTACTTCGCTTTTGAATTTTTCTACGGTCATTAATTTATATTCTTTACAAACAAGACGACTCAATCTTTAAAACATTACATCATCCTTACGAATTAATTTATCTCGATACTTTCTATATGTTCTTAATCATTTGGAATCCTTGTAAATTTAATTATTTTTGTATACTTCATACGATTATACGTCGTAAAGAAGAAAAGATATTATACTATTTATTAATAACCTAAAACTTAAATTTATGTTTAAAGGACATCCAAAAGGATTAATCGTAGCTTTTTTCGCCAATATGGGGGAAAGGTTCGGTTTTTACACCATGATGGCGTGCTTAGTATTTTACTTGCAAGCAAAATACAATATGACCGCCACAGTAGCCGGTGACATTTATAGTTGGTTCTATTTTGGTATCTATGCAGCTGCACTAATTGGTGGCTTAATTGCTGATGGTACCAACAATTATAAGAGAACCATCTTTTTCGGTATTGTCACAATGCTTGGTGGGTATATCATCATGTCTGTTCCGGGAATGGGCTTACCTATTACCATTACAGGTTTAGCCGTTATTGCTTTCGGAAATGGTCTTTTTAAAGGTAACCTACAAGCGATTGTTGGACAAATGTATGACGATCCTAAGTATGAAAAATTGCGTGATTCTGCATTTAGCGTTTTTTATATGGGGATTAATATGGGTGCCTTAATTGCTCCATTTGCTGCGAATGGTATTCGTAACTGGTATCTAAGAACTCAAGGATTTGAATATAATTCAGATCTTCAGGTGTATGCCGCAAGATTTAATATTGGCGAACTACCCCTAATCAATACCGGTGATATGATTCATTTTGCTGGGAACTCAACTGAAATGATGGTAACTTCTGGTAATAGCAGTTTAACAGGTTTTGTAACCAATTACCTTGATTCATTTGCAACCGGATATAACTATGCATTTGGTATTGCAGCATTTTCGATGATTATCAGTTTTGTGATTTTCTCAATTTTTAAAGGCAGATTGCCGGATAAAAAGAGACCGGTTGTTGAAGCTAAGACAGATAAAACAAGTTCAAATAGTATAAATCCTGTTAAGGTTGCGGTATCACTTGGTTTAATGGCTGCTACTGCAGTGATCTTTCACTTTGCATTCGATAACTATAAACTTGGATTGGCGATAGGTCTTTTTGTTGCGTTTGTAGCCTGGATTTTCCAAAATGCTACTAAAGAAGAACGACCACGGGTTAATGCACTAATGCTTGTTTTCCTGGTCGTAATTTTCTTCTGGATGTCGTTCCATCAAAATGGATTGACCCTATCAATGTTTGCACGTGATTATACCGCAAATGAAATTCCTGCATACTCGAACATGTTATTTACATTACCATCACTACTTTGTATTTTTGCATTTATTGTTGGTCTTGTTTATTTGATTGGCAAAAAATCTACTTCCAGAGAAAGATTATTAGGTGGATTAACTTCGATCGCAGGTATTGGTGTTGGATATTATTTGTATACCACATTCGGAACAGCAAATAAAATTGAGCCTGAAATTTTCCAAAGTTTTAACCCAATTTTCATCGTTTTCTTAACTCCGGTTATTTTAGCCTTATTTACCTGGTTAAGAAACAGGAAAATTGAACCTAGCACTCCACGTAAAATCGGGATTGGTATGATTTTAGCCGCACTTGGATTTGTGGTAATGATTGTTGGCTCAATGAACCTGGAGTCTCCATCTGCATTAGCCGGAACTCCTTCTCCTGACAGAATCTCGGTTTATTGGTTAATCAATACCTATCTGGTTTTAACCATTGCTGAACTTTTCTTGAGCCCGATGGGTATTTCATTCGTTTCAAAAGTATCTCCATCACGATTCCAGGGATTAATGCAAGGTGGTTGGTTATTAGCTACAGCCGTTGGAAATAAACTTCTTTTTGTTGGAAGTTCATTGTGGGGTGAAATCGAACTGTGGCAATTATGGGCAATTTTCGTAATCTGTTGTATTGCTTCCGCTGCTTTTGTTTTCGCTATCATGAAACGACTTGAAAAAGCTACTTTATAATTTATTCAGAAAATTAAAAAATATACACATGAAAAAGATAATATCAATAATCAGTGTTCTTTTCTTAGCCCTGATTTTTACATCCTGTGCGGAAAAAGAGAAAATCGATACATCACAGGCTCCTGCGGAAATAAAAGATGCAATTGAAATGTCTTATCAGCTCAGTAATCAACTTACAGATATGCAAGTTGCAGCCGGAAGTGATAAGGTAATCAATGCTGAGGAAATTTCCGTTATAGGCGTTGCATTCAAAAAACTTGCGATCGTTAACAATTACAACTTGAAAAACTTCAAAGACAACAAATTTTTTATTGCTCTAAATAAAGAGCGAAAAAGCGAGTACGATGCGTTAGCGAAAAAAGTTGTTTTTCTGAAAGATTGTGAAGGTTATGATGCCCTCGGACTTGAAGTTCAAAAAATTGCACTTGAAGTTAAAGGTGTGACCGAATTACCGGCTGAAGCGCCGGAAGTTGAAGAAACTACTGAAGAAGCTGAAGTAGTAAATTAAATTCTTTATTTCGTTATTCAACATATTTAAAGTGTTGTTTAAAAAGCTGTCATCTAGTTATGGCAGCTTTTTTTATATTTTTGATTTATGGATTATTTGTGGGGACATAAAAGACGTTTTAATGCTTATGCCAACTATTTTAAGCAGAAATTTGGCGAGCGGGTGCAAAAATTAAGCATTGATGCGGGCTTCACCTGTCCGAACCGTGATGGAAAAGTGGGTCGTGGTGGTTGTACCTATTGTAATAACGATGCCTTTAATCCTTCTTATTGCGAATCGGGTAAATCGGTTAGCAAACAAATTGAAGAAGGTATTGAATTTCATTCAAACAGGTACAGAAGAGCAAATAAGTATCTTGCTTACTTTCAGGCCTATTCAAATACATATGCAGATCATGAGCATCTAAAAATGATTTATGAGGAAGCTTTGAGTAAACCTGAAATTATTGGGTTGGTGATTGGAACAAGGCCCGATTGTGTGAATGAAAAGTTATTGGATTATTTTAAAGCGTTATCGGAAAAGTTCTATATCATAATAGAATATGGTTTAGAATCGTGTTATGATAAAACCCTGATCGAAATCAATAGGGGACACACTTTTCAACAATCCGTCGATGCCATTAAACTCACTGCATCAAAAGGGATTAAAACAGGGGCTCATCTGATATTTGGTTTGCCTGGTGAAAGCAGAAAGGAAATGTTAGCCGAAGCAGAAATCCTGTCAAAACTTCCTATCAATAATATGAAATTCCATCAGCTCCAGATTATTAAAGGAACTAAGATGGAAGAAGAATATAAATCAACCCCTGAACATTTTGAATTTTTTGAGTTGCACGAATATGTTGAATTCGTGATAGATTTCTTGGAAAGACTGAATCCCAATATTGTGATTGAACGATTTGCAGGAGAAGTGCCGCCTCGTTTTTTGGCCGGTCCTGGATGGGGTTTGATCAGGAATGATCAGATTTTAAATTTGATTGAAAAACGATTGGAAGATCGCGACACCTGGCAAGGTCGACTTTTCATTTAGGATAAACTAATGGCTTCCACCTGCCGCACCCGCCGAAGAGGCTGCTATTGCAATTGTTATAGCCATTTGGATTTGTTTGATAGTAGCCGCAAGAATTTCGGAAATCGGACTTTCTTTTAAAATCTGTTTTAGTTCTTGTCGGACAATTTTACGTTTACTCCGGTCTGGTTCAATTATGCTGTGCATCTTGCAAGATTCTACCAAACCAAGGATAGCGACATCTGCCTCGGTTTTTGGTTTTTTATAAATTAACACTTCTCTCAGATTGTATATTAATTTTTGTCTTGAACTGGTGTCAATCAGATAGCTTCTTCTATAGGGAATCCATAAAAATTTTAATTCCTTGATTCGAATCAGCCTTTTTTTTGCAAGTCCATCTAAGAATATCCATTTAAATTTTCTGGGTCGGCGGCCGAATTTTTGAATCCAAAATCTTGGTTTATGCAAGCGATGTCCAAGTTGTATGGATTGAATAATCTCTTCAAAGATTGGATAGTCGGGATCTATTGTTACCGGCTGTTGCTCAATTACAACACGAGCTTCCTTAAGTGAAATGATTTTTCTGAGCGAAAGTTCGAGTAAAATGGCTCCTGCAATTCCATATTTGAAATGGATGGGAGGAATTTTAAATCTTCCTTTTTCAGGATGATGGGCAATTAATAAAAATTTCTCAATTGTATTTAATTCCATAGTTGGGATCCTGTTTTTTATTAAAAGGCAAAAAGCATTTGTAAAAGTTAAAGAATTATTTCATGGTTTTTTCTTTAGGGAATCTACCTGCATCCTTTAACGCTTTACTTAGCATCCATTCAATCTGTCCATTGGTGCTGCGGAATTCATCCGCAGCCCATTTTTCAATCGCCTTCATCACTTCGGTGCTTATTCGTAAAGCAAATGCTTTTTTAGCCATAATTTATCATTGTCTTTAATCTTTTTTTATCATATTCAAAAGCTTGCTCCCCTGCTCCAAGAATAGATATAATTCTATTTCTTCGGTAATCCATCTGTTCGTTTTTAACCCTATAATGGATTTATCTGTTAGTTTTGGGTTGTAGTGCATAGAATTCTTTTCCACTACTAATTCTATAGGCGAAACTTTATCGTATAATCTTATAAATTCTAAACCTACTTTTTGATTTACAACTTGCTTTACAAAACTATCCTTAGAACAATTAATGTATAATTTTTTATCTAATTCTGAAATTCCTGATTTAGCGTTATGTCTAAAAGTCAAGAAATCAATCCAAAATTTTGGTCGAACCTTAAGTTCAGGAATTTCTCTATTAGAATAATTCCGAAATATTCCCGAAAAAGTATAATTAGCACCAGCATCAAATGCAACATAGTTATATGTGTGTACTCCTACTGTATATTCTAATATAAAAAACTTTTTATTTACCAGAGAACCCATATTTGATATGATTGAGGTATTTGGCTGTGTATTTGACAAAAAGCTATAATTATTCTTCTTTGAAAAATCAGTTAATAATTCAATAGATGATTTTTCCATAAGGAATTAGATTATTGATGTAAAGTCCCTGTATTGATTACCGGAGAAGCATCTTTGTCAGAGCAAAGCACCACCATTAAATTACTGACCATGGCGGCTTTTTTCTCATCGTCAAATTCGATAATTTCTTTTTGAGATAACTGTTCAAGTGCCATTTCAACCATGCTGACTGCTCCTTCAACAATTTTATAACGTGCTGCCACAATCGCTGTAGCCTGCTGTCGGCGAAGCATTGCACTTGCAATTTCAGAGGCATAAGCCAGGTAAGAAATACGAGCCTCCATCACACGAATACCTGCAATGGCAAGCCTTTCCCTAAGTTCTTCTTCTAGTTTTTCATTAACATCTTCACCTCCAGAACGCAAAGTGATATCGGCCTGTTCATCATCAAAATTATCATATGGATAATGTCCTGCTAATTTCCGAATAGCGGCTTCACTCTGGATATTTACGAAATGGGTAAAATCGTCCACTTCGAATGCAGCTTTGTAAGTGTTTTCTACTTTCCAAACCAACACGATACCGATCATGATCGGGTTGCCTACCTTATCGTTTACCTTGATTGGATCGCTGTTAAGATTTAATGCCCGTAACGAAATTTTCTTTTTGTTAAAGAAAGGATTCACCCAAAAAAATCCGTTTTCTTTAATGGTTCCTTTATAGGCACCAAATAGAACCAACACGCTTGATTCATTGGGGTTTACAACAACAAATCCTCCGGTACAAAACAATGCAATGGCTACAAAAATGAAGAGTGGAAACATTTTTGTGAAAATGATGCCGAGTACAGGAACAATGATAAATAACAGGATAAGGAATAAGGCAATGTATCCTGATGAGGGCAAATAGGTTTTTTCTTCTTTCATGGTTTTTTAATTTTTAGGATGATATTAAAATGATATCACAATGATACATCAAATTTAATAAGAAGTCAAGTATTTTTAAAAAAATATTCAAGGCTGTTTTAAATGAATGACTATTTTTGCCGCATGAATAAAGCTAAAAAATACAAACATCTTTTTATTGATTTGGATCGTACTTTATGGGATTTTGAGAAAAGTGCACAGCAAACTTTTGAAACTATTTATCTAAAACACGATCTTAAAAAATTGGGGGTTCCGAGCATCGATGAATTCGATAAATACTACACCATACATAATAACCGACTTTGGGGATACTATAGAAAAGGGGAAATCAAAAAGGAAGTTTTAAGCGTTCAGCGCTTCGAATTAACTCTTAAGGATTTTTCAATTGAAGATGATGAACTGGCAAAGCATATTGCTGCGGATTATATTAATCTCAGCCCTACTATGGTTAGTCTGTTTCCGTATACACATGAAATATTAAGCTATTTGAAAACAAAATATACTTTGCACATTATCACCAATGGGTTTGAGGAAGTGCAGCAAAATAAGCTTGATTACGCATCTCTACGACAATATTTTACCCACATCATCACTTCCGAAATGGCAGGTGTAAAAAAACCGGAACCGGAAATATTTGATTATGCATTTCGTATAACAAAAGCCACCGCAGAAGAAAGTTTAATGATTGGCGATGATTTGAAAGTAGATATTATAGGGGCGAAAGCCGTCGGTATGGATCAGTTATATGTGAATTATGATAAAATCAGGCATCAAGAAGAACCTACTTTCGAAGTAAAAAGTTTGAAAGAAATAGAATCCATATTGTAATTGTCGTTTTTATAAATTAAGATATAAGACGTTAGATTTTAGAGATTAGCAGAATACAGAATACAGTAGACAGTAGTTAGTAGACAGTAGTTAATTGCTATTTGACCAACAGCTAAATGCCAATAGCTAACACCTTGTTAGCTCAAAAGGCTAAATTTCAGACATACTGAACCAGTTTCATGAGAAATGCTTAGATCGAACTGAGGCTAATTAGTTAAAAAAGGCAATAGTATCTATTCCGGCACATACCTTTTGGGAAAGCTTAACATTGACCTTGGCATCCAGGGGTAAGAATAAATCGACCCGTGAGCCAAATTTAATAATTCCAAACTCATCGAATTGATCGACTTTCTGATCAGTTTCAGAATGGAAAATGATACGTCGTGCAACACTTCCGGCAATTTGCCGGATCATAATTTCATGTCCGTTTTCGTTTTGAACTACAATGGTACTGTGTTCATTGTCAGTTGATGATTTTGGTAAGAATGCGGGATAATGTTTTCCGGGATGGTGCTTAGCAAATTTTACGATTCCTCCGATCGGATACCAGTTGACATGCACATTCATTGGAGACATGAAAACCGAAACCTGCAATCTTTTTGCATTAAAATATTCATCAACAAAAACCTCTTCAATGGCAACTACCTTGCCATCGGCCGAACAAAGGATTGAATTTGCATCTCTTACAACTTTTCTTTTTGGAACCCTGAAAAACCGGATCACAAAAAAGAAAAACACCAATTCGGCAAAATAAAAAACAAAATGTAAAATACCTATTTCAGGAAATTGGTTATTAATGATTGAGGTAAGTACGACCAAAATTAAACCGATAATCAGTATAATAATGTGCCCTGCTTTATGAATCTTCATGCTAGCTGATAAAAGTTAAATATACATAAATCGCTGGAGCTGCCAACAGCAAACCATCAAAGCGATCTAAAATTCCACCGTGCCCCGGCATGATGTTTCCCGAATCTTTCACATTTGCTTGCCGCTTAAACATGGATTCGGTTAAATCACCCAGTGTTGCAAAAATACTGATTAAAAAACCAATAACAAGCCAGTTTGTTAAGTTTAATGATAAAAATATAGTTGAAAGCAGATATGCCGATAATACAGAAAGGATCGTACCTCCAATGGTTCCTTCCCATGTTTTTTTAGGGGAAATCTTTTCGTACAACTTCGTTTTCCCAATAAGTGAACCTACAATATAGGCGAATACATCATTAAACCAGAGGATGATGAAAAATCCAATCAGAAGTTCAGGTAGTTTTGATGGGGTGTCACTTTGATAAAAGCCAATCATGAGTACAAAAGGAATTACTACATAAGCAAGGCCAAAAACAAATTCTGAAATTTTAGTAATCGCTTCTTTAGGACTTAATATCAGTGTTCTTATTACTATTATTAAAAAGAGTACAAATAATAAATTCAGATTCTCAATTTTAATTATTCGGGTTTGGACCAAAAAAACGATAACAAAGAGTCCAATTCCACTAAGCAGCAGACTAATTTTATCAGTAAAGGTTTTAAAAGTATTTGGTCGAAGTTTAATATATTCAGTTATTCCGATAATGCTTAACATCAGCATAAATGCTGAAAAAGTCATGGATCCAAGCATAACTGAACCAATAACAACGATTACAAAAACAATTCCTGTCAGGCTGCGGGTGACTAAATTTTTCAAATTATGCTGTTAATAGTTGGTATCTACCGTATCATCAATCAAAAAAACGAACAATTCTTTGGGTCCGTGCGCACCCATCACCAGGGTTTTCTCAATGTCAGCTGTTCTGCTCGGGCCGGTTATCACTGATATCATGGATGGTAACTGATCCTGATATTTTTTCTGAATTTCCTTCAGGGCATCTTTTAAATCAGGCACCAATTGTGAAGAAAATGCAAAAACAATCTGAATTTCAGGGAAAGCATTCATCCTTCTTCCTTCACATTGTTTTGAACTTACCATAATGCTGCCTAATCGTGAAATCAGGAATTCGCATCTGGTGATCCCGACCTTCATTTTCAAGAAATCTTCTTCAGCGGATTTAAATGGGATCTTTGAGTTTTCGAGGGCATATTGTATGCTTTTATCTAAACAAAATACTTCTTCCCAACCTCTTTGTTCCATCAAAAATTTCAGATTCGATGGGAAGTCAGCGGGGGATTCGCAATACACAAACTGTCCATTTGCCTCGGTAAAGGCCTTAGCAAAAGTAATGTCTAAAGACTCATCGGTAGTCTGATAAATTTCTGATTCGAATTCAATGGATTGAAACGGGTTTTCCTGCTTACTCATTAAAGCATTTCTGACTTTTTTCAGAATTTTTTCCCTTGAAGTACTTTCTTCCATTTAGCCCCGATTTTTAAGCTTTATCAATCTCTTTCGATTTCTTTTTAGCTTTTGTTACTTTTTTTTCGGTTGGTTCAACTAATTTTTCGAATGCCTCTTTTACATCCGGATCAATAACCAATGAATTAACACTATTTTCAGATCCAAAAGGCCGTTTTCCAAAAACACTCTCAAGATCTTCACTAAAAATTACTTCTTTCTCAAGGAGCAGTGTTGCCAACTTTTGTAATTTTTCTTTGTTTTTGGTCAAAAGATCCTTTGCACGATCATAAGCATCCTCAACCAATTTGCTTATTTCACTATCAATTATTTCAGCCGTTTTTTCGCTGTATGGCTTGTGAAACGAATATTCCTGTTGTCCACTTGAATCATAAAAACTGATGTTTCCAATTTTTTTATTCAATCCGAAATAGGTAACCATCGCAAATGCTTGCTTGGTTACTTTCTCAAGATCGTTTAACGCACCGGTCGATACTTTTCCAAAATTAATTTCCTCGGAAGCACGGCCTCCCAAAGCTGAGGTCATTTCATCATACATTTGCTCAAATGTGGTAATTTGACGTTCTTCGGGAAGGTACCAGGCAGCACCCAGTGCTTTTCCACGGGGAACGATGGTAACTTTTACCAAAGGATGAGCATATTCGAGCAACCAACTAACAGCAGCATGTCCGGCCTCATGAAATGCAATAACCCCTTTTTCGGCCTGAGAAATGATTTTGTTCCTTTTTTCTAATCCTCCAATGATACGATCGATTGCATCAATGAAGTCTTGTTTGTCGATGATTTTTTTGTTTTTTCTGGCTCCGATCAAAGCGGCTTCATTACAAACATTTGCTATATCGGCTCCTGAAAAACCCGGAGTTTGTTTAGCCAAAAATTCAACAACAATGGTTTTATTATATTTTAATGGTTTAAGGTGAACATTAAAAATGGCTTTTCTTTCTTCCAGATCGGGAAGTTCAACATGGATCTGTCGGTCGAATCGTCCGGCTCGCATCAAAGCCCGGTCGAGAATGTCGGCACGGTTTGTTGCAGCAAGAATGATAACACCAGTATTGGTAGCAAAGCCATCCATTTCAGTCAGAAGCTGGTTTAATGTATTTTCCCTTTCATCATTGGCTCCTGTCATGGCATTACGGCCTCTGGCACGTCCAATGGCATCAATTTCATCAATAAAAATGATACACGGTGCTTTTTCCTTTGCTTGTTTGAAAAGGTCGCGTACCCTTGAGGCACCAACTCCAACAAACATCTCAACGAAATCGGAACCTGAAATGGAAAAGAATGGAACTTTAGCTTCGCCAGCAACAGCTTTTGCCAGTAGAGTTTTTCCTGTACCGGGAGGGCCAACCAGCAATGCACCTTTTGGAATTTTGCCTCCAAGTGTAGTATATTTTGATGGATTCTTCAAAAAATCTACGATTTCCATTACTTCAACCTTAGCTTCTTCCAATCCGGCTACATCGTTAAAGTTGAGACTTACACTTGTACTTTTATCAAATAACTGTGCTTTGGATTTGCCAATATTAAAAATTTGGCCACCTGCACCCCCAGATCCTTTACTCATCATTCGCATGATGAAGAAAAAGACACCAACCATGATTAAAAGTGGAAGTATCCATCCAAGAATTTCCCCACCCCAGTTTTTACGGGTTTCATTATCAATATAAACAGGATTGGCAATGTTTTGTTGGGCTTCTTTTACATCGTCTTTAAAGCTGTCGGGAGAGGTAATGTTATAATAATATTGAGCCTTTGAGGCTCCAAAAGATCCACCTCTAACTTTTTCATATTTCGGTCGGGATAACTGATCCTTTTTAATATAAATCTCAGCTTGCGTTCCATTTACCAAAATAATTTTCTCTACATCACCATCGGATAGCATGGTTTTTAATTCACCCCAATTTACTTTCTCTGAACCACTATCCCAGCTTAAAGCTTGAAGTATGAGGAAAGAGACTGCCAATATTCCATAAATCCAATAAAAACTAAATTTAGGTTTTTTGCTTTTCGGGCTGGTATCTTGTGTTTTTTCCGGTTCTTTTTCTGCCATTCTGTCGTTTTGTTATTTCTTCTTAAATATTCAATTCTTAATCGTCGCTATTAATATGTTGAATTTCAGCGTCTGCCCATAGTTCTTCGAGTTTGTAATGTTTTCTGCTAGTCTCCTGAAATACGTGAACAACAACGTCAGCATAGTCTATCAAAATCCATTCCGCATTTTCAAAACCTTCTTTATGCCATGCATTGTGTCCTGTTTCATTCTTAACAAACTCCTCAACTGCATCGGCGATGGCAGTAGTTTGAGGCCGGGATGTGCCCTGACATATAATAAAGAATGAAGTTATGGCATTGGGAATCTTTTGCATATCCAGTACCACCACCTGTTTCCCTTTCTTGGATAAAATTCCCTCTAAAGCTGCTTGAACTGTATTGTTTTGATTTTTTTTGTTTGATTTTTTAGGCATACTAACCATATTGTCTTGATGCAAAAATAGTTATTTTTAAACTATTTATAATAATTTAACATCTTCTCATGTTCAAATCATTTTCAGTTGAATTTGATTAGTATTTTTACAGGATTAACAGATAGGAACAACCAAGATATGATCGGAAAAAAAATTATAGCATTTAACACAGTCGAATCCACAAATTTAACTGCGGTCGATTTGATTAATGAACAAAATATTGAGGATGGAACAATAATCACGACCTCATTTCAGAAGCATGGAAAAGGGCAGGAGGGTAATTATTGGGAGAGCGAGGCCGGAAAAAATTTAATTATAAGCGTGATTATCAAGCCTGAATTTTTAAAACCGGAGAAGCAATTTATTCTTAACAAAATGGTTTCGTTGGCTGTGGCCGAATTTGTTCAAAGATATGCTCCAAAAGATAGGGTAAAAATAAAATGGCCCAATGATATTTATTTGGGCGATCAGAAAATTGCAGGTATTTTGATAAATAATTTCATCCAAGGCAATGTGATGAGTGCATCAATTTTGGGCATCGGAATTAATATTAATCAGAAAGTTTTTACCAGCAATGCGCCAAATCCGGTTTCCCTTATTCGTTTTATGAAAGAAGACCTGGATCTTATTCAAGCATTACAATTGCTATGTGATTCGCTTAACCACTGGTATTCGCAAATGGAACTGGGATTGTTTAAGTCAATTGATAAAAAATACATTTCATTGTTATACAGATACGAAGAATACCATACCTATCTTATTTCCCGTAAAAAAGTCACTGCTAAAATTACCGGGATCTCTGAATTTGGACGACTGCAACTGGAAGGCAAAAATGGCGAAATGTATGATTGTGACCTGAAAGAAGTCGAGTTCGTAATTTGAAAACTTATTTTTCCATGAAAGTTTTTAGCTTCTGACCCATAATTTCAACAAGATTTTGAAGCGGCTTTTTTACCATCATGCTCAGCATTGGGTTTACTTCGGCATCAATCTCAAAACTAAATTTTGATAAATTCTCGTTAAGCGGCTCAAGCTTAGAAATAAGTTGAAATGGAAAAGGACTCTTTCCTTCTGAATTCATCTTGAGTTTGCGCCCTTGCTCACGTTCGGTTATCCGGAGTTCGATGGTTGCCATGTTGTTTATTTCAAATGAACAACTTTCGGAATCCGATTTCCAGTGATCGATCTGCTCGGGCATCAGATTCTCAAAATTATTAAAATCGTTCAGGAAATTATAAATATGATCTGCCGGACTTTTAATTTCGATTGGGTCACCTTTTATTTCCATGATGTTAAAACTATTTAGCGCCCCATTTTGCAGGGTTTTCTCTCCATTTAACCAATGAGTGAACATCTGAATCGGAAATATAATTGCTTTCAACAGCTTTTCTGATCAGGGAGTCGTAGTTTGATAAGGTCACCAACTTACAATTAGCTTCTTCAAAGTTAGTTTTGGCAATTTCCATTTCATAAGTAAAAATGGCGACCATGCCTTTAACATTGCATCCCGCATCGCGAAGCGCTTTAACAGCAGCCAGACTACTTTTCCCTGTCGAAACTAAATCCTCAACAACTACGACCGATTGACCTGATTGAACAACTCCTTCAATTTGATTGCTCAAACCATGCTCTTTTTGAGATGAGCGAACATAAACAAATGGCAATCCTAATTCCTGGGCCACCAATGCTCCTTGCGCAATGGCACCAGTTGCTACTCCTGCAATTACATCCACAGATCCAAATTCTGCATTAATCATCTCAACAAATTGTTGGCGGATATAGGTCCTGATTTTTGGATAAGAGAGGGTAATTCGGTTATCGCAATAAATAGGCGATTTTAATCCCGAGGCCCATGTAAATGGATTAGCAATATTTAGTTTTATTGCTTTAATTTGTAATAAGGATTCGGCAACGCTTCTTGCTATATCATCATTAATTTTCATACTGCAAATGTATAAAGTTTTTTATCTGACCAAAGAAATTATTTTCGATCAGGACATAAAAAAGTTGAATGTTTTGGTAGATGATTTGATCGTTGAAGTTAATAATGATGAAGTTATGCGTAAGGAATATCAACAGTTTATCTTTAGCGAAATTTATAGCAGGCTCATATTTTTGTGTGGGGAAAATCTAGATTTAAGTTTTAATTTTTTCAAAAATTCATTTGAAAAGATTGAAGCTGCAGGCGGGTTTGTTCGAAATGACCGGAATGATTTGCTTATGATTTTCAGATTAGGGAAATGGGATTTGCCTAAAGGTAAAATTGAAAAAAATGAAACTTCAGAAAATGCAGCTTTAAGAGAGGTTAGCGAAGAAACCGGGCTTAAATCCCTTCAGATTATTGCACCGCTTAATCCAACATATCATCTTTATATGTATGGGAATAAGCATTTTTTAAAGAAGACTTATTGGTATGAAATGAATTGCACAGATTTAACCATTCCCACTCCTCAAACAAATGAGGGAATCAGCAAGGTTGAATGGATGAACAGAGAGGGAATGAAGTTCGCAATGCAAAACACTTATAGCTCTTTAATTGATTTGATGAATTTATATTTGAAAAGTTAAGACTGTTAGAATTTGTATATTTGTATTTAAATGAGCTGAGCAATGAAAAAAATAGCCGTCTTTCCGGGATCCTTCGACCCCATCACTCGCGGTCACGAAAATGTAATTAAAAGGGCAATCCCATTGTTTGATGAGATTATCATTGCAATTGGTGAAAACTCTCAAAAAATAAATTATTTCAGTTTAGACGACCGGATAAATTGGATCAAAAAAGTGTTTGAAGGAAATCCCGGCATTAGCGTACGAACATACTCCGGCTTGACCATTGATTTTTGCAGAAGTGTTGGCTCAAAATTTCTACTAAGAGGGTTAAGAACTTCGGCTGATTTCGAATTTGAACGAAGTATCGGGCAGGTGAATAAGCGATTATATCCCGAAGTGGAAACTGTTTTTATGTTGACTGCCCCTGAGTTTACCGCTATCAATTCGTCCATTGTCAGGGATATTCACTTTAACAAAGGAGATATCGCACAATTTATTCCTGAAGCCATTCATTCGTATTTTCAATAAAAATCAGAACTACCTTTGCCAAAATTAGCCTTGAATGAATAAGAAATATACATTATTTACCCTTCTTTTTGTGTTGTTGTTTTCAGTTGTATCAGGGCAAGAAACAAAAATTTACGGGAAGGCCGAAAATGCAGCTGGATATGTGATCAAGCTTAAAACTTATTCCGATTTTTTTTCAATGAAAATGAAAGAGGTTGATGAATGCGTTGTGCAACCGGATGGATCTTTTAAATTAAAAACAACATTACAAGCAACACAAATATTTATTCTCGTGATAGGTTTTCAGAAAACTGAAATATATCTGGAACCCAATAAAACTTATAAATTATTCATTAAATATGATAAGAGCAGGGAGCAGATCACATTTGTGAACAATCCTTATTTAGAATACCAATTCATCGATCTTCCCAAAGATGATTTGAACAATCAGATCAGTGAGTTTAATTTTCGGGCAGATCAGTTTTTAGTCGCTAATTTTAATCGGATTTATAAGAATAAAGAAAGAAAATTGATTGTTGATTTTGGTTCAGAGATTAAACAATTATTCAATAATCCAGGTGGTTATTTAAAAGTGTATATCGATCTTAGATTGGCATCTTTTGAATTAAATTCAGGATTGAAAAACAGGGAATCTGCTTATAAATCGTATTTACAGAATCAGCCTTTTTATTCGCATCATGATGAATACATGCGTTTCTTCAATCAGTTGTTTGAGAAATACTTGATGGTTCCCAATAAATATTTTGACCAAAGTTTATTGATGCAGAAAATATTTGGAAATGCGGATTTAGAATCTGTATCGGCTTTATTGAAAAAGGATCCCATGCTTGAAAATACTGAATTCAGGGAAATGGTCCTCTTGAAAATTATTTATGATTTGTACTTCATTCCATCAGCAAATCATGCTTCTATTCTTAAATTGTTTGATGAAATCGCTAAGCGCTCCGGCAATTCTTACCATACACAAATTGCTAAAAGTATGGCACAGCAGCTAAATTACCTCCAACCCGGTACAAAAATACCCACGTATAAGTTAACGGATTTAGAGGGCAATAATTTTAACATTCCTGATCCATCGAATCGAGTTACTTTTATTCAGTTCTTCACTGTTCCATGTAACGATTGTATCAGGGAAATGGATAGTATTGCGGAATTGTATCAGCATTATGCCAAAGATGTTCAATTTGTAAGTGTTGCGATTAATACATCCAAAAACATTCTGAATGATTTAATTAAAAAATATCCGTGGAAATTTTTCCTCACAGATAAAGTATTTGATATTGCTGATATTTATCAAATTAATGCGCTCCCGGCATATCTCTTAATTGATCCGCAGGGTGTGATCATGCAAAATCCGGCTTTAGTACCATGGATGGGATTCAGTCAATCTTTTAAATCTGAATTCAAGCACTGAAAGCTTTAGTTCAGTGCTATTTCATCAGCAATAATTAAGAATTTTAAACTATTTTTGTTTCGAATAAATTATAAGAATTCAATTAAAAAAGCTTTGAAAAAAATTCTGTGCTGACGATCTGTCATAGATTGCAATGAATTGGCTCAGGAATGATTATTGATCTAGCTGTTATTTAACTTTATTATTACCAACTATGCTTAATGCGATAAAAAATTTACTGGGAACTAAATCTGATAGGGATCTTAGGGAGGTAACGCCTACTCTTAAAAAAATTAAAGAAGCTTACACCGGAATTACCAAATTATCCAATGATGAGTTAAGAGCTAAAACAGCTGAGTTCAAGCAAAGAATAAAAGATTATATTGAGCCCGAAGAAAATCAAATCAAGGAGTTAAGACAGCAAATTGAGAGCGATACAGTTTCAGTCGGGGAAAAGGAAAAAATGTATGATACCCTAGATAAACTGGAGAAGCTAAGCTACGATAAGAGTCAGGAAATACTTGATGAAATCCTTCCCGAGGCATTTGCTGTGATGAAAGAAACTGCAAAAAGGTTTTTTGAAAATGAAAAAATTGAGGTTACTGTCACCCAAAGGGATCGGGATATGGCAGCAAAGCGTGAAAGCATAAATATAGTTGGAGATAAAGCATATTATAATAATAAATGGATCGCCGGGGGTACGATGATTACCTGGAATATGGTTCATTATGATGTTCAGTTAATTGGTGGCGTTATTTTGCATCAGGGTAAAATTGCGGAAATGGGGACCGGTGAGGGTAAAACGCTGGTAGCAACACTGCCCGTTTACCTGAATGCTTTAACGGGTAAAGGGGTTCATGTAGTTACTGTTAACGATTATCTTGCAAAACGTGATGCCGAATGGATGGGCGTTTTATATGAGTTTCATGGTTTGAAAGTCGATTGTATCGATAAGCACCAACCAAATTCGGAAGAACGACGAAAAGCTTATTTGGCTGATATTACATTCGGTACTAACAATGAATTCGGATTCGATTATTTGAGAGATAACATGACCAGTAATCCGGATGAATTGGTTCAACGGCCCCATAATTTTTCAATTGTGGATGAGGTCGACTCGGTATTAATTGATGATGCCCGAACTCCTTTGATTATTTCAGGTCCAACGCCACGAGGCGATATCCAGGAATTTGATGAATTGAAACCTCCGGTACATAAATTGCATACGGCCCAAAAAACATTGGTTACTAAGATACTAGCCGAAGCGAAGAAGTTATTGACAGGAACTCCCAATGCCGAAGATGAGAAAAAAGGTGGGGAATTATTGTTCAGGGCTTATCGCGGATTACCCAAAAACAAAGCACTGATCAAGTTTTTAAGTGAACCTGGCATGCGTGCCCTGATGCAAAAAACCGAAAATTTTTATTTGCAAGAACAGGCCAAGCACATGCACCTAATCGATGATGAATTGTTTTTTGTTATTGATGAAAAGCAAAACACTATTGATATCACTGAAAAAGGGATTGATGTGATGACGGAATCTTATCAGGAAGAAGACTTTTATTTGCTCCCCGATATTGGATCAGAATTGGCTGAAATTGAGAAAGAGGATGTAACTGAAAATAAAAAACGGAACAAAAAAGATAAAGTACTTCGCGATTATGCCATCAAATCTGATCGTGTACATACCGTTAATCAGTTGTTGAAAGCGTATGCACTTTTCGAAAAAGATATCGAATATGTTATCATCGATAATAAGATTAAAATTGTTGATGAGCAAACAGGCCGTATTATGGAAGGTCGTAGGTATTCAGATGGCTTGCACCAGGCTCTTGAAGCAAAAGAAAATGTAAAGGTTGAGGCTGCTACTCAAACTTATGCCACCATTACTTTGCAAAACTATTTCAGAATGTACCGTAAACTTTCGGGTATGACCGGGACTGCCGAAACGGAAGCAGGCGAATTTTGGGATATTTATAAATTGGATGTGGTTGTGATCCCCACAAACAGGCCGGTTATTCGAAAAGATATGGAAGACCTGGTATATAAAACTACCCGTGAAAAATTTAATGCGGTTATCGATGAAATTGATAGTTTGATAAAAGCAAAAAGGCCGGTACTTGTCGGAACTACCTCGGTAGAAATTTCTGAATTGCTGAGCCGAATGCTTACCCGAAGGAATATCAAACACAATGTTTTAAATGCCAAATTGCATCAAAAGGAAGCTGATATCGTTGCTGAAGCGGGTTTGCCGGGAACAGTTACCATTGCAACCAACATGGCTGGTCGGGGTACCGACATTAAGCTTGGAAAAGGCGTACAGGATGCAGGTGGTTTAGCCATCATCGGTACCGAGCGTCACGATTCTCGCAGGGTTGACAGGCAGTTGCGTGGTAGGGCCGGTCGTCAGGGTGACCCGGGTAGTTCGCAGTTTTTTGTTTCACTTGAAGATGATTTGATGAGAATGTTTGGATCCGGCCGGATTGCTAACATCATGGATAAACTTGGCCTAAAGGAAGGCGAAGTCATCCAACATTCAATGATTACAAAATCAATCGAGCGTGCCCAGAAAAAAGTTGAAGAGAATAACTTTGGAATCAGAAAGAGACTGCTTGAATATGATGATGTAATGAATAGCCAACGTGAAGTGATTTACAAGAAAAGAAAACACGCCTTATTTGGTGAACGACTAAGTGTAGATATTTCAAATATGATATTTGATGTTGGGGAACAATTAGTTACAGATTATCAGTCATCTGGTGACTATGAAGGATTTGAAATGGCTCTTCTAAAGACATTTGCATGTGAATCGCCATTTAACGAAAAAGATTTTCTTTCAATGAAGGCTGATGAAGCAAATTTGATTTTATTCGAAAATGTTTACAGCTCTTATGAAATGAAGTCAAAAAATATCGGGGAAAAAGCCTATCCGGTAATTAAAGACGTTTTTGAAAGGAATACACATTACGAAAATATTGCCATTCCGTTTTCAGATGGTCGTAAAACCATGAACGTTATCGCAAATTTAAAGCGTGCTTATAACGATGGCGGACGTGAAGTCGTTCTTTCGATGGAGAAGGGAATTTCACTTGCCATGCTGGATAACTCATGGAAAGAACATTTGCGAGAGATGGACGACTTAAAACAATCGGTTCAGAATGCGACTTATGAACAAAAAGATCCATTATTAATTTATAAATTCGAATCTTTTGAGTTGTTTAAAACACTGGTTCAAAAGATTAATAATGATATTGTTACCTTTCTTACAAAAGCAGATATTCCTCTTGTTGATTCAAAGGGTGTAAGTGAAGCCCACATTGGAAAATCTGATAGGAGTAAGTACAAAGAGGAACGTAAGGATCTGCTTTCAGAAGCACATAGCGATACTCAACAACAATCAGTTACACAACCTGTAAAAGTTGAGAAAAAAGTTGGTAGAAACGAAACGTGTCCATGTGGAAGTGGAAAAAAATACAAACAATGTCATGGTAGAAATGCATAATTTTGTATTTTTATAAATCAATGACAAGAATAGTAAAAATAACACTTTTGTTTTTCATTGTTTTTGCAATGACAAGTAGTACTTGTTTCAAGAACAATCCGGTTGATGAAGAATCAAATATTTACTCTAGTGTGGAAGATATCATTTATCCGCCTGATGAATTCCAATTGTATTTCAATTTACGAACTTTCAATAACTATGAAGGGATAATCGTATTTAAGAGTAATTCGGTTTGGGAAGTTGAAAAAATTACTGCATTCAGTTCAAAGTTTTGGATCGAACGTGAATATCCATTATATATAGCAACTCTTGATTTTGGGCAACTTGGAGTAACTAAGTATCAAATCGGGTTTGCCGCAGATACTACATATCATTTCTGGGCGAATAACAACTCGTTTGTTGAAGCTCGGAATCTTTTCGTACGGTTTAGAAGGCTTGATAATAATTATGAAACCTTTGATCCTAAATTCTAGTTCAATTTTTATACATTGCAGTATTCAAAATAATTGAAGACCATATAAAATTCAAATTTTGGCATTTTTATGAAATATAAAAGAATTCTTTTAAAGCTGAGTGGGGAATCCTTAATGGGTGATCAACAATATGGCATTAATCAAGTGCGATTAAAAACCTATGCTTCAGAAATTGCGGAAGCGGCAAGTATGGGGGTTCAAATTGCTATAGTTATTGGCGGAGGGAATATCTTTCGTGGCCTTCAGGGAGCCGGTCAGGGTTTCGATCGTGCACAAGGTGATTATATGGGAATGCTTGCAACAGTAATCAACAGCTTGGCTCTTCAGTCGGCAATTGAGGAGCAAGGAAAAAATACCAAACTTTTATCAGGTTTGGCGATCGATCCCATTGCTGAGCCAATGTCGGGAAGAATAGCTAAGGAATATTTATCGAAAGGTACGATCGTGATTATTGGAGGAGGAACCGGAAACCCTTATTTTACAACTGATACTGCCTCTGCTTTAAGGGCAATTGAAATTAATGCCGATGCCATTTTTAAAGGAACTCGGGTTGATGGGGTCTATGATGCTGATCCTGAAAAATATCCGGAAGCTAAGAAGTTTAAAAATATTTCTTTTGATGAAGCGTATCAGAAGCAATTGAAAATTATGGATTTGACCGCTTTTACTTTATGTAAGGAAAATAAAATGCCAATATTTGTTTTCGATATGAATACTAAAGGCAATTTGAAAAAAGCGTTAATGGGTGAAGAAATCGGGACTATTGTAAAAAACTGAACATGATTAAAAGATTTTTTTAATTTTGCCCCCGCAAAATAATAATTAAGACTAAAATTATGAATGAAGAAGTACAATTTTGTTTGGATGAAGCAGAAGAGAGCATGCAGGGTGCGATGCTTCACCTCGAAAAAGGGTTTCAAAAGATCAGAGCAGGAAAAGCCAGTCCGCAAATGCTTGATGGTGTAATGGTCAATTATTATGGTGTACCTACTGCAATTGCTCAAACTGCCAATATTAATACTCCCGATCCAAGGCAAATCATAGTTCAGCCTTGGGATAAATCTATCCTTCACGATATCGAAAAAGCTATTCTGGCTGCAAATTTAGGCTTTAATCCTTCAAATGAAGGTGAAGTGTTAAGAATTCTTGTGCCAGCCATTACAGAGCAACGAAGACTTGAGCTTGTGAAGCAGGCTAAAGCTGAGGCTGAGAAATCAAAAATTAGTATCAGAAGTGCAAGAAGATCGGCAAATGAATATATCAAGCAACTAGAAAAAGAAGGACTAGCTGAAGATGAGGCAAAACGAACACAAGACATAATTCAGGAGCTTACGAATAAATTTATCGAAAAAGTTGATAAGCTTATGGATATAAAAGAAAATGATATTATGAAAGTATAAAACCTTGAAAGAGGTTTTATTTATAACTTCTCGGTAAGTTTTTGCACAATTCTGGATTGACTTAAAAATTCTTTTGCAACAATCCTGATCACAGTATAAGAAGGAATAGCCAGCATCATTCCCGGAATACCAGCCATACTGCCAGCCATGATAATTACAATAAAAATCTCAATTGGGCGGGCTTTCACACTATTTGAATAAATTAACGGTTGAAGCAGAAAGTTATCAAATAGATTTGCAATTGCAAATACTCCAACAATACCAAAGGCAAGAAAATCAATTTTATCATAAATTCCCATATTCAGAGATGTTGTAATTCCAAAAACAACACCCACAGTTGCTCCGATAATTGGTCCTAGGTAAGGAATAATATTCATTAATCCTCCCAAAAACCCAATAATAAGGGCTCCTTCAATTCCTAAAATAGACAATCCAACTGTAATAAGAATCATCATTGATAAAACTTCCATCATTAAGCCAATAAAATAGCGAGTTAAAAGTGATTTGGTTTGAGCAAGGATACGTTTCACTTTATCTATGTATTTTTCAGGGCTTAGTAGGAGTACAAGATTCTCAAACATTTTTTCTTCACGCAGAAAGAAGTAGGTTATAAAAAGAATGGAGAATAAGGCCATAAACAATGCACCGGTTGTGCTTAATAGGTTTTGAGCCAGACTTGAAAAGGTGGCAATGTTAACCATCGATTGAATTTGTGTCTCAATTGCTCCTTCAATGGATTTGTCGCCCGATAAAACATTATAATGGGCTAGAGTTTCCTTAAGTGAATCAATGGGTCCTTTAAAATAATTCACAAGTTCGGGAATATTAAGATTTGAAATCATTTGAGCTTGTGATAGGATTAGCGGAGTGAAAAACCAAATAAACCCGATAAAAGCAATAAAAATAATGAGCAGTGCCAATAATGCACTTAATCCGTGGGGCATTGAAAATTTCCAGAACTTAATTTTATCAAAGCGACGAACAAGCGGGTGCCCGATCATTGATAAAACGGCAGATATAATAACATAGATGACAATATCCGAAAAATACCAAATCATGAAAAGGGTTAATAAAAACCCAAATGCTGCGAAAAAAACCCGATATTTATTGTTCATATTGTAATTTTATATGAGGATACTAAAGTAGTAAATGTAAAGGTATAATAATTTTTATTTCTGATGCTGCAACCAACTAAAAACAACTTTTTCGATGACAGAGCCACTGAATTTTATTCAAAAACTTAAGAAACGCTGGGGGATCCAATCAGGTCTTCAGGTTATTATCATATTGATCGTTTTTTCGTGTACCGGATTTTCTGTACTCTACGTTGAAGACTTAATTCTGGAATTAATTAATTTGAACCATTCAAACAATTGGTGGATTGCCATCCTGATATTTCTTTTAATAACCTTACCGCTCTACAATGCTTTGTTGTTGATATACGGATTTATCTTTGGACAGTTTAAATTTTTCTGGAATTTTGAAAAACGATTTTTTGGAAGAATGATAAGCTTATTCGATAAGAAAATTTAAGCCTGTGTATAATATTTCAATTGCATCTTCTCACCATCAAAAACGGCATAACTAAAATTGGTGATCCAATCACCTAAAACAATCAGCTCGCAATTATTTGATAATGGATACTGAGTTGGGATATGCATATGCCCAAAGACAAAATAATTGATGTGAGGGAATTCTTTTAGTTTATCGGAAGCAAAAATATAGAGCATCTCTTTCTCAAGCGGGATTTTGTTTTCAGGCTTACCATCTCGTGCTATATTTGCAATTCTGCTTTTTTTAGAGAAATACAATCCCATTCTGGTTCCCAGATCAGGGTGCAGCCACTTAAACAGGAATTGATTTGGTTTAAACTCAAATACTTTTTTAAGAAATTTATAGCCTTTGTCTCCCGGTCCAAGGCCATCTCCATGAGCTAAATAAAACATTTTTGAACCAAACTGTGTAATGATCGGTTCGCGATGAAGCTTGATGTTTAATTCCTTTGTTAAATAATTGAAAGCCCAAATATCATGATTGCCTTTAAAAAGATGAATCTGGATTCCTTTATCACTAAGTTCTGCCAATTTACCCAAAAGCCTGACATAGCCTTTTGGAACAACTGTTTTGTATTCGAACCAAAAATCGAAGACATCGCCCATTAAAAAAATGATGGATGCATCTTCCTTAATTTCATCTAACCAGGAAACCAATAGTTTTTCACGTTTCAGGCTTCTTTCATAATCCGGAACGCCTAAATGGAAATCCGATGCAAAATAAATTTTGCCTTTGTTTTTATATGCGATGTTTTCAGAAATTTCCAAGTTGAATATTATTTATTGCAATGATACTAATTTTCATCTGACCCGACATGAGAAATTAATTCCGGAACAAAATAAGCCAATTTATAAGGCTTCTAAAAGTTCTTTTATAATAATGGTCATTTTAGGTTCGACTGTGCTTGCTGCATCAATTACCTCCTGATGAGAAATTTCGACAATTTCACCTTCAATCCCCAGATCAGAGATAACCGATATGGCAAAGCAGGTCAAATTCATGTGCCGGGCTACGATCACTTCCGGTATTGTAGACATACCAACTGCATCAGCTCCAAGGGTATGAATATATTTATATTCGGCCGGAGTTTCAAAAGTAGGACCGGAAACTCCTGCATAAATTCCTTTTTGGTATTTGATATTGTGATGACGTGCAATTTTAGTTGCTTCTTTAATTAAGTTCTTGTCATAAACCTCACTCATATCCGGAAAGCGCAGGCCTAATTCGTCGAAGTTTTTTCCGATTAATGGGTTGGGCATCAGGTTAATATGATCGGTTATCAGCATAATGTCACCTACCTCAAACGAAGGATTAACTCCTCCACTTGCATTTGATACGATCAAAGTATCAATCCCAAGAGACTTCATCACACGTACGGGGAAAGTAACTTCATGCATTGTATAACCTTCATAATAATGAAAGCGTCCTTGCATCGCAACAACATTTTTCCCACCTAAAATTCCAAATATTAACCTGCCTTGATGACCTACAACTGTTGATACAGGAAAATTTGGAACCGATTCATATGGAATTATGTGTTTTATTTCGATTTCGTTTACCAATCCTCCTAATCCGGTTCCAAGGATGATCCCAACTTTTGGTTTATGATCAAATTGGCTGTTTATATAATTTACTGTTTCCTGGATGCGTGCTAACATATTCTAAAATTTGATTATTTATTTCAGTTTCTCCTCCTGCATGAAATTTGATTTCAATGGGTGTGTAATATACTGGTAAATCATTTATTTGTTTAATTAAATCAGTTTTAATGATGCGCATGGCATCTTTTTCTGTAGTAATGATAATTTTATTCCTCGAAAAAATTTCGGCATAGGTATGTTTTATTTTTTCAATATCCTTTGGTATATACTTATGATGATCGGGAAAGTTCATGGTAATTAGTTCACTACAAAATGTTTTGAGATATTCCTGAAGCGGATATGAATTTGCAATTCCTGCAAAGAGTAATATTGTATTATATCTGGCTCTTTCGGTTATTTGTTTAACGCCTGGTATTGGTACGAAATCACCATTTTTTACATATGAGAAATATAATTTTTGGTGCTTAAGTGGTTTGATTAACTCAGTTAACCGGCGTTTGGTGATAGGTGAGAAAACAGAAAAAGTTTTGGTCACAATAATAATATCAGCCCTTTTAAACCCTGATCTGAACTCACGAAGGGTACCTGTTGGTATTGGGTAATCATTTACAAAAAGTTTATGATAATCGGTTAATAAGATTGATAATCCCGGTTTTATAAAACGATGTTGATAAGCGTCATCAAGCAAAATGCATCCTAGTTTTGGAAATAAATTTTTTAGGATTTTAATTCCTCTTCTGCGATAAGCATCAACACTTACTTCAATTTTATCAAATTTTTGTTTGTATTGAAGTGATTCATCACCAATGTCGAAGTAGGTTGATTTTTTATTTGCAAGAACAAAGCCATTTGATTTTCGGCCATAGCCACGACTTAATGTTGCAATTTTAAATTTATCTTGTAGTAATCGTATCAGGTATTCAATATGAGGTGTTTTTCCGGTTCCGCCATACGAAAGGTTTCCAACAGAAATGACAGGAATATTAAAACTTTCCGAAGGTAAAATCCCCCAGTCAAAAAGTTTATTTCGGAAGGCCATAAATAGCCCATATAGACAAGCTACCGGAAATAAAATTATTCTGATGATGTTCACAGCTTAAAATTACAAAGTAAATTTTAAAAAACAACAACAATAAAATTAATCAAAATTTCAATTCCATTGGTTTCACATAGGGTAATAAATGTTATATCTTTGATAAATTCAGGAAGATACAATTAAAAAAGATCAGTTGTAAGATTGATATAACCGAATAAGCAAGAGAATGAAAATTGAAAGTTTGATTAGTATTTTAGAGGACTATGCCCCAATTCCTTTGCAAGAAAGCTACGATAATTCAGGGTTAATTATTGGCCATCCTCAGGATGAAGTTAAGAATGCATTGATTTGCCTAGATGTTACGGAAGGAGTTTTAAAGGAGGCAATTGATAAAGGTTTTGAGTTGATTATTTCTCATCATCCCTTAATTTTTAAAGGGATCAACAAAATTAATCGAAAAAATTCAGTTGAACGGATTATCGTAGATGCGATAAAGTATAATATTGCTGTTTATGCCATGCATACAAATGTGGATAATATTATTCAGGGTGTGAATGGAACGATTGCACAAAAACTTGGTTTGACAAATATTTCCGTTCTGGATACTAAGAAAGACTTATTTCGTAAAATTGTCACTTTTTGTCCTCATAATTATGCTGAAAAGGTGCGTAATGCTTTATTTGAAGCCGGATCTGGCCAAATTGGGGATTATGATAGTTGTTCTTTTAACTCTGAAGGAACAGGTACATTTAAAGGTAATGATGAAACAAACCCATTTGTAGGAGCGAAAAATGAATTGCATTATGAAGCCGAGATCAGGATAGAAACCATTTATCCGTTTCATAAAGAACAAAAAATAATTGATGCATTGCTTTCATCACATCCATACGAGAAGGTGGCATTTGATATTTTTAAACTTGAAAATCAATATCAGGAATTTGGTTCAGGTATAGTTGGGGAATTGAAAACAGAATTGGATGAAGTAGTTTTTTTGGATCAGTTAAAAAATATTTTCAATATACACACCATCAGGCATAGTAAATTGTTGGATAAACCAATTAAGCGTGTTGCTGTTTGTGGAGGAGCAGGTAGCTTTCTGATCAAGAAAGCAATATCAAGTGGTGCCGATATTTTTATTACCGGTGATATTAAGTATCACGACTTTTTTGAAGCTGAAGATAAATTGATAATTGCCGACATTGGACACTATGAAAGTGAACAATTTACAAAAGAATTAATCCATACAATACTTATTGAAAAAATCCCTAACTTTGCACTCCAAATTTCGGGACTAAATACGAACCCCATAAATTACTTTTAAATAAAAATATAATTATTATGGCAAAAGCAGAAGCTAAAAATAATGAATCAGAATTAGAACCAACTGTGGCCGGCGAAGAGACCAAGCAAGCAGGTTATGTATTCTCAAATGAATCTGAAGATAACCTTCAAGTTACAATAGAGAAGAAACTTAGAGCACTTTATAATCTTCAGTTGATTGATTCCCATATAGATAAAATTCGCATTGTTAGAGGTGAGTTGCCATTGGAAGTTCAGGATCTGGAAGATGAAATAGCAGGTTTAGACACAAGGATCGAAAAATATACACTCGAATTGGATTCTTTGAGCAATCAAATCGTTGAAAAAGAAGCTGCTATTAAGGAAAGCCAGGCGATGATAAAAAAATATCAGGAGCAACAAATGAACGTTCGGAACAATCGTGAATATGACTCAATAAGCAAAGAGTTAGAATTTCAGAATCTGGAAATTCAGTTGAGTGAAAAGAGAATAAAAGAGTTTTCATTTAAACTTGAAAATATTAAAGCTGAGATAAAAAAATCTCAAGTGATTCTTGATGAACGTAAGAATGATTTGGCAATTAAGAAAAGTGAGCTAGAGGATATTATTATTGATACTGAAAATGAAGAATCAGATTTATTGACTAAATCAAAAACAAACCAAAAATTTGTTGAAGAAAGAATGGTTGTTGCTTATCAACGAATCAGAAAAAATGCACGAAATGGTTTAGCGGTTGTAAAAATAGAAAGAGATTCTTGTGGTGGATGTTTTAACAAGATTCCTCCTCAACACCAATTGGATATCCGTATGCATAAAAAAATCATAGTATGCGAGTATTGTGGCCGAATTTTAGTTGACGACGCAATTGCCGAGGCAGTTGAATAGCAAAATGAACTCATAAAAAAAGGGGCTGAATTTTCAGCCCCTTTTTTTATATAATTTGACTAGAATCTATAACCGTAAGTGATTAAGAAATTTGAATTATTAAAACTATTTACTGCTTTATTGGCGGTTACATTCTTATATCCGTACAAGTAGTAATCTTCACTTTGATTTGTAATTACCCATGCAACATCAAAATAAAAGTTCCGTTCTTTATATCCAATGCCCAATGAATAAGAAGTAGCTGAGGCATCATTGATATTTTTCTTGTAAGGGCTGCCATAGTAACTGAACCCCCCTCTAAAGCTAAAGTTTTTAACCCGCCATTCAGTCCCTAGTTTTATATTACCAGCGGCGGTATAAGTCATTCGAACATCATCGTTTTCTGATGCAAAATTATAATTAGGTGCTTGAAGTTTTGCAGTCGAATAATCAATTACTTCAAAATCGGCACTAATAAGTCCGTAATTTTTAATAATAAAGGCAACACTGGCCAAGGTTTTAAGTGGACTTGTCAGATTATATTCGTAAAAACCAACTGGTGAATAGGCAGTAGTATCACTATAACTATCCCATGTCGATCCTATTGAAATATCCCATTCATCCTGAATTTGAGCAAAATAAGTAGGAGTATGTATTGCTAAGCCAAACCTTAACCAATCGTTGGCGCGGTAAATTGCGCCAAGTTTAAAATTGAAACCGGTGCCTTTTGAATCTAATCTATCTTCAATTGCAAGGGACCGAAAAGTTGAGCTCGGAATATTAGAACTTAAAGCATTTTCAGTATAAGTACTTCTTTCCTGATAATTATAATAAAGGATTCCAATGGTGGCACCTAAATAAAGTTTGTTATCATAATTAGCTCCAAAAGTAAGACTGACTTCATTCATAGAGCCCCATGACTCAATAAATTTATTTTGATATACGCCACCGGGAGGTGTATTTCCATAATATTGGTTTGTGTTTTCAATATTATTAAATAAAAAAGACCACCACGCAGGGTTTAGGTCATAGGTGTATTCACCATAAGTATCATCTTCAATTTCCAGGACACTAGATCCATTTGCTAATTCAGCATACATATCGGCAATTGAATTTGAGGTGTTATTCCCAACAATATGAATCGATCGGTTAAAGTTTTTTAATTGATTATGGCCAAAGCCAAATTGAACATTTTTCCATTTACCATAGGTCTGAATATTTAAATATTCTTTGGTTAAAACAATTCCTATATTACCTAGCGAAGTATTAAAGCGTGAATCTGTTCCTTTGTCTCCATTATATACTGATTCAGATTTTGAGTTCAGTAATGATGAAGAGATATTAAATTCAGGATTATTGAACAATCCAATTCCTGCTGGATTAGTGCTGAAAACCGAAGTATTGGCCCCCAAGGCTCCAAATGCTCCTCCCATACTCATGTATCTTGCATTCCCTCCATGCCAGATGTATGAATATCGTAGTGCATCCAGCGCACTTTGAGCAAATGTAACAGTACTCCCTAAGAAAAATATGATTGCAAATATTATCTTTCTCATAACGAATTTGTATTTGACTATTTATAAAATGATGAATTTTTATTTTCTCTCACCTCTTGATCCTCCTCCGGATGAACTTCCAGATGATGATGAGCTACTGCTAGATGAACCTTGAACCGATGATCCACTACTTGATCCTGAAGATACACTTCTACTGCCTGATCCTGTGGGTGCTGAATAAGAACCAGATGATCTGCTAGGAGTTGAATAAGATCTACTTCCTGAAGAGGATGGTCTTGTTATTGAGATTGGCCTTCCGTTCGATTGTGCAGGCGATGAATAATTCTTGCTTGATCTTGAAGGAGCAGTGATTATTTTCCTTGTAGAATTTCCTACAGTATTAGTTGACTGCCTTGTATTTGACGGAGTACCAATTTTAGCTCCCGAATTTATGCTTTTTGGAGGAGTACTATATTGTCGTGTATTGGTATTTCTATTATTTGGTGAATTAAAGGTATTTGGTTTACTATATTTTAAAACGGGTTTTTGATAGGTTTTAACAGTATTTGTGCTTTGATTGTTAATTCTTTGAGAATTTATAATACTGCTGTTTCTATTTGCTTGAGGTTTACTATACGATTTTTGAGTTTGAATAGTTGTTTTTTCTTGATTAGTTGACCTATCAGCATTATTTAATCTACTATAAGGAAGATTTAAATTACCGCCGGCCGATCCATTGGCAATAGTGGTATTACTACGATTTCTTCCGGTCGAAGGAGTTCCTGTAGTTAGTGATTTGTTTGTAAATGCCTTAGGGTCTCTATTGTTAGTTCGTTCGGCATTGTTTGGGTTTCGATCCTCTCGAGAAGCATAATATTTTTTCTCGTACATTTCACCAAAAGTGCCTTGCGTTCTGGAAGAGCGGTCATAATTTCGCCCATTACTAGGACGGTGGCGATAATATTCCGAATAACTATCCTGACTATTGTAATAATAACCTTGTGTATAGTAATAAGGATTATAATAACCGTATCCGTAACCATAATAATTGTACCCATAATAACCAATTCCGTAATGAGGCCAACCATAATAATAGGGCCAACCCATACCATAACCACCAAAACCCCAACTTAAACCTATATGGAAATTCCCATACCAGCCAAAGTTGTCGTAAGGGTACATCCATGCTAAGTTTGAGTAAATGCTGCTTCCCCATAAATATGGGTTCGACTCATACCAATACATATTGGTATAGTAGTTATTATAATAGCCGAAACTATTGTATGGGTGATGAAATCTTCGGAGTCTTGCAGTATATAAGTAATTATAATATGAGTTAAAGTCCGGGCCATATTCCGGATTTTCGTCTAAATATATTGTATCTTGGCCTTCTTCTGCATATTCCGGATCATATTCTCCTTCATAAACCTCAACTTCATTATAGCCATTATTATCGGCTACTGTATTATTATTTTGATCTTGTCCATTATAATAAACATCATCATACGGAATAGAACTATAATAAGTTGTTGAGCAGGAAGATAGGAAAATGATTGTAATAATTAGAAGTGTAAGTTTGGTTTTCATGGTATTTCCCTCCTTTAATATTGTTGTAATTCAATCGTTCGTGTTAATGTACAGAATTATTTTAGTATTTTTGCCATTATTAAACACTCTAAAATTAAGCAAATACTATACCAAAATTAAATATGGCTAAAAATTTTTCAACAAGAGAGGAAAACTACTCTCAATGGTATAATGAACTGGTTGTAAAGGCAGATTTAGCAGAAAATTCAGCTGTTAGGGGATGTATGGTCATTAAACCATATGGATATGCAATTTGGGAAAAGATGCAAGCCGCCTTGGATAAAATGTTTAAAGATACCGGGCATGAAAATGCATATTTCCCTTTATTTATCCCAAAGTCCTTTTTTAATAAGGAAGCCAGTCATGTAGAAGGGTTTGCCAAAGAGTGCGCCGTAGTCACACATTATCGTTTGAAGATATCTGAGAATGGAAAAGACATTGTAGTAGATGAAGATGCTAAACTTGAGGAAGAATTGATTATTAGACCGACCTCTGAAACCATTATTTGGGATACTTATAGAAAGTGGATTCAGTCATACCGTGATTTACCGTTACTTATCAACCAATGGGCAAATGTTGTTAGATGGGAAATGAGAACCCGATTGTTTTTGAGAACTGCCGAATTCTTATGGCAAGAAGGTCATACTGCTCACGAAACTAGCCAGGAAGCGAAGGAAGAGACTTTAAAAATATTGGATATTTATGCAAATTTTGTTGAGAACTGGATGGCAGTCCCGGTATTAAAAGGGATGAAATCGCAAAGTGAAAAATTTGCAGGAGCTATCGATACCTATTGTATAGAGGCTTTGATGCAGGATGGTAAGGCTTTACAAGCAGGAACCTCGCATTTTTTGGGCCAAAATTTCGCCAAAGCTTTTGATGTAAAATTTTTATCAAAAGAAAATAAGCTAGAGTATGTTTGGGCTACCAGTTGGGGAGTATCAACACGATTAATAGGGGCTTTGATTATGTCGCATTCTGATGATAAAGGATTGGTATTGCCTCCAAAACTTGCTCCGGTTCAGGTTGTTATTATCCCGATTTATAAAACGGATGAACAACTTGAACAATTAAATGAAAAAGTCAAATCAATTAAGCAACTCCTCGAATCAAAAGGAATTTCTGTTAAATATGATAATAGGGATACCTATAAACCGGGTTGGAAATTTTCGGAATATGAATTTAAGGGAGTTCCTGTTCGTTTGGCAATAGGGCCAAGGGATTTGGAAAATAATAGCATCGAAATTGCAAGAAGGGATACCCTAAATAAGGAAATTGTTCCTATTGAAGGAATTGAAAATGTTATTGTGAAACTTCTTGATGATATTCAGCATAATCTATATCAAAGGGCTTTACATTTAAGAGAAAATAATACTTTTAGTGTAGATACCTGGGATGAATTTAAAGAACAAATTGAAAAAGGGGGATTTGTGATGGCCCATTGGGATGGAGCTCCTGAAACTGAGTTAAAGATTAAAGAAGAAACAAAAGCAACCATTCGTACCATTCTTTTGAATAACCCTCAAGAAGAAGGTAAATGCATTTTTTCCGGAAGCCCTTCGAAGGAAAGAGTGGTATTTGCCAAAGCATATTAATTTTCAAATACACAAAATATGTTGGATGAACGTTTATTGGCTTTCAAGAGATTGCTTGATATTATGGATGAACTAAGGGCTAAATGTCCTTGGGATAAGGAGCAAACCCTTGAGAGTTTAAGATACCTCACCATCGAAGAAACCTATGAACTTTCTGAAGCTATTTTAGATAAGGATTTGGATGGTATAAAAAAGGAATTAGGTGACTTAATGTTACATCTTGTTTTTTATGCAAAAATTGGAGAAGAGCATAATGCTTTTAATATCACAGATGTTTTAAGCTCAATTTCTGAGAAATTAATCTATCGTCATCCTCATATTTTTGGAGATATTAAAGTGAAAAATGCTGAAGAGGTAAAGGATAATTGGGAAAGCCTCAAACTTAAAGGGGGATATAAATCAGTTCTTGAAGGGGTACCATTATCACTTCCTCCTCTTGTAAAAGCATACCGTATGCAGGAAAAGGCCAGGGGAGTTGGGTTCGATTGGGAAAAGCCCGAACAGGTATGGGAAAAGGTTATAGAGGAGTTAAACGAACTAAAATCTGAAGTCGACAATAAGGGCAGTAAGGAAAGAATGGAAAGTGAATTGGGCGATTTGTTATTTGCATTGGTTAATTATGCCCGTTTTCTGGAAATTAACCCTGAAGATGCTTTGGAACGCACGAATAAAAAATTTAAATCCCGATTTCAGTATTTAGAGGAACATGCAAAGAAACTTGGTAAATCATTGCGCGAAATGAGCTTAGCTGAAATGGATGTATACTGGGAAGAAGCAAAAAAACTGGAATAAAAAAGCCCTTGAAAAAGGGCTTTTTTATATGATAAAAGTTTTAGATCCTATTTATTTTGAAAGATATTTTGCAACACCTTCTGCAGTTGCTTTCATTCCTTCGTCTCCTGCATGCCAGTCTGCAGGGCAAACTTCGCCATTTTCTTCGAAAAATTGCAATGCATCAACCATTCTTAAGGCTTCGGTAACACTACGGCCTAATGGAAGATCATTGACTACCTGATGGCGAACAACCCCTTGTTTATCAATCAAAAATAATCCGCGATATGCAACAGCATCTCCGTCAAATTCAAGTTCTCCATCGTCGGTATAATCATATTCACCGGCTAAAACATCGTAATTTTCAGAAATGGTTTTTGATAAATCAGATACCAAAGGAAATTTAACTCCTTTAATACCGCCATTGTTTTTTTCAGTATTTAGCCATGCCCGATGTGAAAATTTTGAATCAACTGAACAGCCAACCACGGCAACGTTTCTTTTTTCAAATTCTTCTATTTTATCTTGAAATGCAATTACTTCAGTGGGACAAACGAAAGTGAAATCAAGTGGATAAAAGAAAAATACAACATGTTTTTTGCCAATAAATTGCTCCAAAGAGAATCTTTCTACAAATTCACCTCCGTTAACAACGGCATCTGCTTCAAATAAAGGTGCTTTTTTACCTACTAATACAGCCATTTTTTCATTTAATTTTTAAGGTTTAATTTTCAATTTAAATGCAAATATATAAAATTTTATTTATTTATAATATTTCTAAATTGAAAAATAGTTGCTTAACTTATTCAACTTCACTTATATTGAATTCAATTTTTTTATTGTTCTTGAAATCATATAAGGTCAGTTTTCTGATCGTAAAGTAATTGGTCCAATAGGTTTGAAGCGATTGATAATAGGATTTTCTGGCATTGTCGTTGTCAATCTGAGCATTGTTGAGTTCCAATACATCATTAACTTTTCCAATCAAATATCTCTGTTGAGTTACTTCATAACGTTTTTGAGCAACAGTATCTGATTTTGCTGCGATCATCAATTGATTTTTTTGCATTGCAAATTGCATCACCTTCAAATAAATATTCTGTTCAAAATCTATTCTCTCCTGTTCAATAGAAGTACGTGTTAATTCGGCACTTGATTCGGCCATTTTGATTTGGCCCCTGGCTTTACCCCAATCTAAAATAGGAATTGTAATTCCGAGTGATAATTGCTGTTGTTCCAGCGGATTAGTGTATGATCCTCTTACCGATTCAGCAGTCTGAGTGAGTCCATAAACCGCATTAAGTGTAGCATCTATTCGTCCATCCATCTTTGCTTTATTAACATCAGATTCAGCCTCTAGTAGTCTCCGATCAAATGCCAGTGCAGTTGAAGTGTTTTCCTTAGCTTCTTTTATTGCTTTATCAATGTCTATATCAAAATGAAAAGTTTCAGCAGGAGGGATTAATTCAATAATCGCGTCCGATTTTATTCTTAAGAATGATTTAAGAATGAACAACACATTCTCGTAATCCAATTGCGCATTTTCTTGCGCTCCTTGGGCCCTTAATAAATTTAATTCGAGTTGAAGCAACTCATTTTCTGCAATTTTTCCAAGCTGGTACCTGCCTTTTGCAATGTTATATAGTGTATCATAACTGTATAAATTCTTCTTCGCAATTTCTTTTTGAATTTGGGCCGCAAGTAAGTTGAAAAAATGGTTTATAGCTGTAAGTGATACTTGTTCAACATTCTCAATATAAATTTTACTTGCTTCATCATAGATCATCGGTTCAATTTTTCGATCCCATTTAAATGAATTATATTGGAAAAGGGGTTGACTATAGCCAATATTAATCGGAGTAGAATTATAAGCTGTACTTTTATTATCTCCAAAAACGTTATCATTTCGCCTAAGTCCGGAAGTTAAAAATATTTGACCACCTGTAAGACCAATTCTTTGTCTTACTGACATATCAAGTGAGTATTTTGTAAAATTTTGGCTTACATAGTCTTCTGTTCCATCAGGCAAAGTAATGTCTGTGATTGAATGGTTAATATTGGGTAAAGTACCGCTCAAACTTATTGCCGGTAAGTTTGAAGCCTTAAAGGACCTATATTGCCAATAGCTTCTGCGAAACCTATGCTTGGCAATTAAAGCATCAGGTGATTGTTGTTTTGCAATGTACAGGACATCATCCAAAGTTAATCGGTTAACTTCAGTTTGAGCAACGAGGATCAGTGACTGAATGCTTATTAAAAAGATTAAGAAGTATTTCATCATTAGATGTATTTTTATTCGTAATAAATTCTATGTTAAATCAAAGTCGATTTTCTCAATATTTTTGTAAGCAGGCAAACTAAATAAATGGCCTTATTTGAAATAATAAGGCCATTTATTTATTATTTACTTTCTGTTTTGCTAGGAGACGTTTTAAATTCTCTGTTCATTTCGAAAATATCGGTGCTGATAGAAGAATCCCCAATCAAATACTGGCAGAAGTAATCTGCTTTGAGCCAGAAAAAATATTCGGATTGATCACCGTAACCATGCCTTTGTCCAGGGAAATTAAAGAAATCAAATCGTTTATTCGCTTTTATCAAAGCATTGGCCATGCGAATGGTATTACCCGGGTGAACATTATTGTCAATATCACCTGTTGTCAGCAATAATTTCCCTTTAAGATTTTTGGCCAATTGTGAATTTTTTTCAATTTCGTAAACGAATTTGATTTCATTTTCCTTTTCGATCAATTCTTTTACACCATGGTGTTTTTCGCTCCACCAACGGTTATAAATGTTATTTTCATGATTTCCTGAGGAGGAAACAGCTACTTTAAAGAAATCGGGATATTGGCACAAGGCTGCAGTTGACATGAATCCGCCACCCGAATGACCAGTGATCCCTACTTTGTTAATATCGATATAATTATACTTATCGGCTAATTGTTGGGCAACATATTTTTTATCTGCCAATCCGTAATCTCTTAAATTGCCATAACCATAATTGTGGTACCATTTTGACCTGGCAGGGTGTCCGCCTCTATTTCCTATGGTGATAACGATAAATCCTAATTGAGCCAGGCGGTCTGTATTATCCATTCGGGCAGAGAATGAAGAATTTACTGCTTCAGTTTGTGGACCAGGATAAACATACTGGATCATTGGGTATTTAATGGTTGAATCAAAATTAAAAGGTTTGTACATAACTCCATATAGATCTGTGATTCCATCGGCAGCTTTAGCCTTAAAAATTTCTGGGAATTGATAACCGGCAGCAAATAAATTCCTTAAGTCAGCTGTTTCAAGATCCATTACTAAACGACCGGCATTGTCTCTAATCTCTGATTTTGGAATTGTATTAACTCTTGAATAATTATTTACAAAATATCGGTAGGTATCACTCATTGCATTGCTTCCACGAAAACCAACCAAACCGGTACTGGTATAATTGCCTTTATTTAAAAGCTGTAATCCGCTTCCGTCAAAGTTAACTTTATATAAATGCTGATAGTATGGATCTTCATCAACTTCACGACCATTAGCTACAAAATAAATAACCCTGCTTTTTTCATCCACTTTAATAACATCTTCGCAATGCCATGGACCACTTGTTATCTGATTTTTTAGTTTTCCATTGCCATCAAATAGATATAAATGTGCCCATCCGTCTCTTTCAGACCAATAAATTATTTCATTGCCGTTATCTACAAGGTGAACCGATTTTGTTTCAACATAGGTGTTCATCCTTTCATCAATCAAAGCTTTAACTTCACCATTGTCAAGATTTAAAACACAGAAATCATTTTTGTGAAGATTTCGGCTAATCCTGTTAAAATATATTTTGTTGGAAGATTTAGATAACCAAATTGTCGGAACATAATCAGGGATTCGTTCTTTGTTCGACAGATTGGCAGTTTCAACACTAATAGTTTGATCTTTAAAAGCTTCGACTTTGTATTTTTTTCCTTCTTTTTTATCCATATCAAATACCCATAACTCGTCCTGAGGAGCTTCTTCCTCACCGGGTAATTGATATTTATAAGTTTCTATTGTTGGGCGCGGTTCAGCAATGCTATTAATGACCCATAGTTCTTTTACTTTTCTTGAATCGGTGCGCTCTAACGCAAACTTTTTTGAATCGGGTGACCATATAACTCTTGCACCTTGTCGTTTAGCTGATTCTTCTTTTGCTTTTTTTTCTGTTTCATTAAAGCTTGCAGTGTAACCTCCACCATAAGGATAGTATTGTTCACCATCCTTGGTTAACTGATGCTCAACAATTGTAGAATCTTTTTTATCATCTTCTTCTACTTTGGCTTTCAAATAATTTTCTTTATCCATCCAAAAAAGATTATAATCGCGTGCAAAAATTACATATTCTCCGTTAGGTGAAATATTAGCCCATCTGGGATCTTCTTTTTCTTCTTTCCAGTCTTTTATTTCATATAATTGTCCGGTCAAAATATTATATTCGAAATGGAAAATTTTTTTCTTGGTTTTTTTATCCTTTTCTATTTTCTTCTTATCTTTTCCATCTGATACTGTATCTGCCTTAATTTCTTCATCCTGAGTACTGGTCACATCAAATTGAAAAACGGTGTCACCTTTTTTAAATTTTGGTTTAATGACCGGAAGATGCTGATAATCATAAGGATCTTTGGTTATAAGTGTAATCATTCGAGCCATATTGTGATTGTCGAATAATGGGCTTTTTGTTTTTTTATCAAGATCAACAATATAAAAATTTATTCCATCAGAGGTTTCGTATGAATACCAAAAACGGTCACCTGTCGAAAGCCAGTTTGGATTAACACCTGTGCTGAATACCATTTTCTTAAGTTTTTCAGGAGAAAACCTTTCGGCTAAATGATAGTTTGCCTTAGTCAGAGGGCTAGGTTGTGCCATCATATTTGTCACGGGTATAGCCAGTAACAAAATGATTAAATTGAAAACAAGGATTTTTTTATTCATGATGTAAAATGTTTAATTTTCCAGATAATTAGTAAATTATAAAAATGTCAATCTTTAGTTAATTCACGATTAATTAAAATAGTTCCATTCTAAAACGTTCAGACTTAATCATGGCGAAGTGAAGTAACAGGATCTTGATCGGAAGCTTTTTTTGCCGGCATATATCCAAAAAGAATCCCTACTGTAGCAGAAACCCCGAAGGAAACTAATACTGAATCCCAAGAAATTATAGTTAGAATATCGGTTGCTTGCATAATGCCTTTTGAGAGTAAAACCCCTAATAATATTCCTATCAAGCCACCGGAAACACTTATAATTGTTGCTTCGGACAAAAATTGAAGAATGATATCTTTTTTACGGGCTCCTGTAGCCATTCTTACCCCAATTTCACGAATCCGTTCCATTACAGATGCGAGCATGATATTCATAATTCCAATTCCACCAACAATTAAAGAAATACTTGCGATTGCCCCAAGAACGATGTTGAAAATATCTTTTGTTCTTTGTTCCTGTTTAAGTAATAATTCAGGAACTTTAAGTTCAAAATCCTGAACCCCTTGGTGGCGTCGAAGAAGTAATTTATTGATGATACTTGTGGTTATGTCCAACTGGTCCGATTCATCAACCTGAACAATTAATTTATCCAACTGATTGGTGTTAGCTGTGCTATTTCCGCCTGAAGAACTAGCAGATACTACAATTTCATTGCGGCCGCCTCCGCCTCCCATAACCATCACTGATGCATTCACCTGGCTTTTTAAGGCAATACTTCTGTCCTGATATCTTAACAGTAAGGTTTGAAGTGGGGCGTATATGTTTTCGTTATAATCGGATATGCCGAGATCCTTGGATGTATTCTGGCTAAATTTCTGTGTTTCTAAGATGCCAACTACAGTTAACCATATTTGGCCACATTTAATTGTTTTTCCAATAGGGTTTTCCTGGGGGAAAAAACGTGCTTTGATTGATGGGCCTATGATGCATACAGAGCTTCCTTCTCGATAGTGTTCGGTACTAAAAAAACTTCCCTCCTGCATTTTTAAATTATAGACTGAGAAGAAATCTGCTGTTATTCCGTTTAATGAAGCAGAACTTCTTTTGGCGTTTTTTACAATTTCTGTTTCGTAAGTTACTTCCGGGCTTACACGTTTTACTGTAGGGATAATCTCTTTAATGCTTTCTGCATCTTTCAGTGTAAGTCCGGGAGAAAATTGGTTTTTTGCGGATTTACCTGCCTCACCTTCCGTGTCTCCAGTAGCCGAATAATCAATAATGGGAGTGATTACAATATTATTTACACCAACCATTTTTATTTGATCGAGAATTTCCTGACGGGCCCCATTTCCAATACTCATCATGGTGATTACAGCCGCAACACCAAATATAATTCCCAGCGCAGTCAATATCGACCTGAATTTGTTAGCCATCACAGCCTCAAAGGCTATAATTAATATTTGAATATAACGTTCCAAAATTTTTATTTTAAAAATTAGTTGTGTTACCTATAACCCTAATTTGGATTTCTACTTTTTTAATTTCCACCTGGCCGTTGTCCACCTTGTCTTTGCCCCCCTTGACGTAAATTCATTTTAGTTGGATCCATCCCATTTTCCTTCATACGGTCGAACATTTTACGGAGCTCTTCATCGCTTCTGTTTTTGAACTGTTCAGGCAAATTTTTCTTGAAAACCTCGAACTCATTATCGGATGATTGTGGCACTTGTTTTTTTAATGCTTCATCCTCTCGTATTATTTTATTTACAATGGAGGTATCTAATTTAACAAATTTATATGTATCAGCATTTTCAGGTGGCAACAAGTATACTTCGTCTCTTTCATCCAATCCTGCCCTTATAATAACTTCGTTATCATTTGATTCTCCGATTACCACTTGCTTTTTGGTGTTTCTCGTGTATACAAAAGTCATACTATCCTGATTTTGTACTGCTTCGATCGGGATAAAATAGACACTGTCGATGGTGTTGGTTATGATTTTATTTTTAGTCGTCATTGCTGGACGAAGAATTGTATCGTATTCATTAACATCTATTACAACCTCAAATACTTTTGCATTTGTATTTTTTAATTGTTCTCCAATATTTGCAACTTCAATAACTGAACCTGAATAACTTTTATCAGGGAAGGCGTCAACTCCAATGATGACTTTTTGTTTTTCTTTTATTTTACTGATATCAATTTCGTTAACATAAGTTTTTGTGATCATTTTAGATAAGTTTGGAAGTGTAGCAACAACCGGATCCCACGCGTTAATTGAGCCACCAACCCCAAGTTTAGTTCCGTCCCAGTTTCTTTTATAAATTACCATTCCTGATTTTGGAGCAGTAACTGTAAATTGTTTTAAAACGTCTAACATTTCATGATAATCACGTGTTTCCTTTTTTCTTTCCGATTCAACACTTACCATATTAGCTTTAGCCCTTTCCAGTATGAGCGAATAATTTTGAACGGCTTGGTCATAGGAACGTTGTGCTTTGTCCAAATTGATATTGAGTTGCCTGATGGTTGAAGGGGGCTCGTAAATCGATAAGTCGAGTTCTATCTTGATTTCTTCCATGTTGAACTTGAGGTTAATGAGCTCATTTCGGGCATTCCTTAATTCTAACGATGTGTCAAGCTGTGTTTTGATATAGGTAGATGCAAGTTGTTCAAGTTCGGTTTCCCTGTCTTTGATCCTGCCTTCTAACTCCGTACGGTCCAAAGTTGCAACCCAGTCACCCGAATCTACCACTGTACCATCCGGAACTATACTTTCAATTTTAATGTTAAACATTCTTACATTTCTAATATTTTGAGGCCCCATGATTTTTTCACTGTTTTTAGCTTCGAGTTCACCTGTGGTTGATACACTAATCTCAAATGTTCCAAATGAAACAGGTACCTTGACCGTATCTATTACAGAAGTATCTGAACCGGCGGCAGACCAAATAATCACAATGATGATCACAGCTGCAATTGAAAGAAAAATAATATTGTTTTTTTTCATTTTATAAAAATTTCAGCAAAAGAAATAAATCTTAATTTAAGTTATTGATTGTTTATTTATCGGTATTATGACACGAAATTAGGAATATTCTTTCTTAAGAATTGTTAATATGGATTTAATATAGATAAAGACATTCTTAAATTCTATGAATAGGTTGTTTATAGCCATTTATGTTCGAATTCACATCCTTGGTATTCTTTATCAAGACGAATATAAGTGGTAGATATTCTATCTTTGATCCATTCTGAAATCACACCTTCGTTCTTATCCTGTAAAGCCCATCTTTGAATTATATCATAATCATCAGTAAGAGAGGCAACATGAGCATCGGTACGCGATTTTAACCGGATTATTTTATAAGCAGCCTTTCCGTCATCCGTTTTATGGGATATGGGCGCTGAAATATCCCCAATTGCCATTTTCTCAACTACAAATGCAACCGCCGGTTCAAGCTCACTAATATCAAATGTACTTGAAAGCGTATTTGGGTTAACTACTGCACCCAAATTAATCCTATTGGGATCATCGGAGAAGCGGAGAACAGCATTCTCAAAGGTAATAGAATCAGATTTGATCAGGGTAGCTATACTGTCGATAAAACTTGCGGCACTTACAAGATCTTCTGGAGATGGCTTGACCATAAGCAGTATATGTCGAACATTAACAAATTCTCCTCTTCGGTTGATAGATTGAACAATATGATATCCGGCTTCAGTTTCAATTATATTTGAAATATCACCCTGTTTGAGTGAAAATGCAGTAGCTTCAAATTCGGGATACCAGGCTCCTCGCTTGGTTAAACCTAATTCTCCTCCTTTTTTTGCTGAACCCGGATCTTCAGAATAAAGAATGGCCAAAGTTTCAAATTTCTCACCTTTCAAAATTCGTTCGCGTAAACCATTTAAACGGTCATACACACTCTTTTTATACTCTTTACTTATAGGAGGAATTCTAACAATCTGATCAATTTCAACAATTGGATTTATAGTTGGTATTGAATCTTTTGGTATTTTTCTAAAAAATGCTCTGACATCCGAGGGTGTTATTGTTATCCCTTTGGTAATTTCATTACTTACTTTTTGAGAAATCAATTGTTCTTTAACAATCTCCCTGAGTTCTTCTTTTATTTTTTCAAGAGGTTTATGATAATATTCAGCCATTTTATCTTCCGATCCAAACTGATTTACATAATAGCGTAATCTCATATCAAGCGATTGATTAATCTCGTTTTCAGCTACGTCAATACTGTCTACATCGCCTGCAAAGAGCAAAAGTTTTTCATAAAGTAGATTTTCAATTATTGAACATTTAATAGTTGATTCAGAACCCGTAATTCCGTTCTGCATTCTATATTGTAAATACTGGGTTTCAATATTTGATTTTAAAACGATATGTTTTCCCACAACTGCTACAATCTCATCAACTACAATTTCTTCTTGTGAATATGATTTTACGGTAACCAATATAAGAATGGTTAATACTATATTGATCAAGCTTATTTTCATGATTTTTTTCACGTTTATTTTTTTTGTCATTATCCTGTTTCTTTTCGGTGTAAATGTAATTAATATATTTCTACAATATCACTATTTAACGCATCTTCAAACAATTGATTATGCATCTTGTTTATTAATTCTATTTTGCGTTTGTTAAGTATAATATTTTTAATATTTTCTCTTTCGAATGTCAAAGGTGAAATTTGATCTTTAATACTGTAGGCTAAAAATTTCACGAAATATTGTTTGCTGTTGTCACTAATCTCTACAAAACGGTTGTTTTGTAGAAATGATTCCTGATTAAAGGTTTGAATTGGGATGATATTTAGTAGGTCGTTGAACGACATCCACTGATTCTGATCTATCAAATATCGATCAGCATATAATTGGCAGTAAGTTTCCAATGAATCAACCAAATTCATGTTATTTGATTGAAGAAAAGTTTTGATTTTCTTTACATGGGGAGAATTGACATCGATGATTACATAATCTGCTTTCACAATACTTTGTCGGAGTTTAAAATTATCCTTGTTCCTTTCGTAATAATCTTCAATTTCATATTCAGCTACATCATTATCAATTTGCTGACTGATTAATAAAGCCTCGTATTGATAAATGATCAGGGAATTCCGATAAGTTTCAATCTGTTTATCGAAATTCATCTGCTCAGGTGTGAGATTTTTTTCAGCTTGAACCAATAACAATTTCTCACGAACCCAGATATTAATAAAATTTTTGGCCAAAGTGAGGCTGTCCTTTGCTGCAATATTTTGTGGAAGGGATCCTTTCAAATCATTTTCATAAAGATAATATTCCCCGACTCTTGCCAGGACGTTTCCCTCAGATGTACTGTTTTTATCGGAGCAAGCCGACGATATAAGCACCAAAGCAACAATTAATTGAAATACTTTCTTATCCATCTATAATATTGGTGATAATGCTTTTTTATTGATTGAAATTGAATATTTGTTTTTTAGTTCTTTGATCCAGTTGTCCTCCAAATACCTTTGGTAATCGGAGATTACAAGTCCTTTAACTTCTTTAAATTCAGAGTCGGAATATTTTAATTGATTTTGGTTGAAAAATTCATTTAGCTCCTTTTCATCACTCATTGATTTTTTCCAGATTTTTTCCTCCATCAGCTCAAAAAGTAAAACCCCGTTGCGGTATTCTTCCATTATTTCACTATATTCAGGTTGAGTATCGGTAAGATGATCATAAAAATACTGTTCACAAACCATATTTACAAAATCATGATAAAGCTTATCGTAAAGCAACATAAGGTTCGGGGACGAATTATTAACCTGATTATTATTAATGTACTCGGCAAAATCGAACTGGGTTTTATATTGTTTGCCAATCTTCAAAAGATTTTGATTAAACCCTTTTGCCCTTGATAAATCCCAATTTCCATTCAGTATACTTGAGTCAATTACTGAAAACAATTCGTCTTTTGCTTTAGAAAACAATTTTATACCAAGCTCATTTTTAAAACGATTAAGTTTTGCTGTTTTGCTTATTTGTGAACGGCTATCTTTTATCAGTTCATTTGTGAGTACATTTTTTTCATCCTCGAAACTTCCATACCTGTTGCGCTCGATTAGTTTTATGATGTGCCAGCCATAAGGGGTTTGTATTGGTTCAGAATATCCTCCAATGTTATCAATTGAAAAAATGGCCAAATAAAAAGATGGAACCATTTGATTTGCGCCTAAAGTCGGCAAAATCCCCTTATTCGTTTTTGTTGTGCGATCTTCAGAATAATCAAAAACAAGCTTTTCGAAATTTTCTCCTTGATTTAGTCTTTTATATATCTCAAATATTTTATCTTTCTGACTGTTCTGATCATTGATTGTAGTATTGTTCGCCAGAAAAAGATGCGCAACTGATACATTCCCTAATGCTTCGTGTCTATCGGTTGTTTTTACCAGGTGATAGCCAAAACGTGTACGGATCGGATCGCTTACGCTACCCAATGATGTTCCATATGCAGCATTTTCGAAGGGATAAACCATATCAAATACCGAGAAGTAACCGAGATCACCTGCATTGCCTTTTTTTATGATTCGACCTTTGTCATCCGTTTGGTCACGAGCTGATAAATCATCAGAATATTGGGCAGCAAGCTGTTCAAATGACTCATTATTGATTGCCCTTTTCTTAAGGTCGATTATTTTTTGGTATGCTTTCAAGGTGTCTGATGGATTTGCATTTTCGGCACAAGCAATTAAAATATGACTTACCCGAACATCAATTAATAATCTTTGGTATGCTTCATTTAGTAAATCGTTATTTATTTTTTGATCAAAAAGATAAGGCTCAGCTAATTTTTTTGCATAACCATCAAGCTCTTCTTTAAGCCTGCTGATGGTGTCCATCTTTAATGATTTGGCTTCAATTACCTTTAATCGGTAATTGATATACAAATCAAGATAATCGTTGATGGTGGTTGTTGGGTAGTCAATGTTATTGTTGTTACTCTTATTATAAGCTTTCAGGAATTCATCAACAGTGATTTCATTGTCATCAATTTTTAGTAATACTTGTTTGTTTCGCTTTTGTGCCTGAACATTCAAAAGAAAAAAAAACGAAAAGAGTATCGCTATAAGCCTGATTGTTTTCATCCTGCATTCAATGGCCGAATATTAACGACTATAATTTGGTGCTTCCCTGGTGATTGTAATATCATGCGGATGGCTTTCAATTACACTGGCAGGTGTGATTTTTATGAATTTTGCTTCCCGAAGTTTCTCAATTGAACTGGACCCTGTATAACCCATTCCGGCTTTTAAACCTCCAACCATTTGATGAATAACTTCCGTTAAAAGGCCTTTATAAGGTACACGACCCACGATCCCTTCAGGAACTAATTTACTGATATCTTCTTCATAATCCTGGAAATAGCGATCTTTTGAACCTTTTTGCATAGCTTCGATTGATCCCATTCCTCTGTATGTTTTAAATTTTCTGCCTTCAAAAATGATTGTTTCGCCAGGTGATTCATCCACTCCTGCAAATAACGAACCTGCCATGATCGTATGTGCACCTGCAGCAATTGCTTTAACAATATCTCCCGTAAAACGAATACCACCATCAGCTATAACCGGAATCCCGGAATCTTTAAGCTCACCGGCAACATTATAAATTGCTGAAAGTTGAGGAACTCCAACTCCGGCAATTATTCGGGTTGTACAAATTGAACCAGGACCAATACCTACTTTAATTCCATCAGCACCAACTGCCCTTAAAGCAGCAGCAGCTTCTGCAGTAGCAATATTTCCTGCAATAACATCAACCGTTGGAAATTTCTTTTTAATAAGCTTCACCATGTTAATCACATTGATAGAGTGACCATGGGCGGTATCAACTACGATGGCATCAACTCCTGCTTTAACAAGTTCAGCAACACGATCGAGCGTGTCATGGGCTGTGCCAACAGCGGCAGCAACCCTAAGCCTGCCGCGTTCATCCTTAAAAGCGTTTGGCTTGGCTTTGATCTTGATAATGTCTTTATAAGTAATTAATCCTACAAGTCGATTGTTGTCGTCAACAACAGGGAGTTTTTCAATCCTATATTTCTGAAGTATGTCGGCTGCTTTTTCAAAATCGGTAAATTCTTTAGTAGTGATCAAATTTTCCTTGGTCATCACATCTGAAATCAGTCTTTGCAGATTTCTCTCAAAGCGGAGATCACGGTTTGTCACAATCCCAATTAATTCATTCTTCGCATTAACAACCGGAATCCCACCAATTTTATACTCTTTCATTAACTGAAGGGCATCAGCGACGATCATATTTGGCATTATTGTTATAGGATCAAGGATCATCCCGTTTTCAGCACGTTTTACCTTTTTCACTTCGATTGCCTGATCTTCGATTGACATGTTTTTATGAATAACCCCAATACCACCTTCCTGAGCAATAGCGATAGCCATTGTTGATTCAGTTACGGTATCCATTGCTGCCGAAACAATAGGGATATTAAGCTTTATATTTCTTGAAAAACTAGTGGTTATATCTGCGTCACGGGGTAAAATATCGGAATAGGCCGGTACTAATAAAACATCATCATATGTTAAGCCTTCGCCTATAAATTTATTTGAATCAAAAGACATAATAAATCGATTTAAAGTTGTGCAAATGTATAAAAAAATGCCGAAAATTGCTTCTTAAATAATGTTAATAACGCCTAAGGAGAGTATAAGATAAACAGTTACACTTTCAATTTACCGACTATTAATTCAGATAAACTGTTTTTTTGAAGGTGTTCGTTTGCCAATTGTTTTAAAGTTTCAGGTGAAATTGTTGAAACCTCATGAATATATCGTTGATAGTATTGCATATCAAAATTGTATAATACAACAGCTTTTAATTTTTCGTGAACAGCAAACGGCCCATCCATGCTGCGGATCAACTGACCGGTTAAGAAGTTTTTGATTAGTTCAAGTTCTTCTGTGCCGATAAGCTTGGTTTGAAGTAGTTTAATTTCCTTATAAATTTCAGTCAGCGTTGCATCGGTGTGTTTGGTTCCGACTTCAGTTTGAATTGCCAGATAGCCATCATATTTGTGAGATACGATAGAAGATCCAATTCCGTATGTAAATCCTTTATCTTCCCTAATATTTGTCATAAGGCGTGAACCAAAATATCCTCCCAAAGCCGTATTTAATACCTGCATCCCTATAAAATCGGGATGAAATTTGTTGAATATTTTTTTCCCTACCCAAATGGCCGACTGCAATGTATCCTTCACTTTTATTTGCTTGAATTTCTCTGTGTTAGCATTAGAGGAGAAATCGGGCATTATTGCATTTGAATTTAACTTGATGTTAAATTGGCTCAAAGTATGATTTAATTTTTCGATAATATTCTTGTCAAGTTTCCCTGATATAAAAAGTTTGCTATCGGCATTCAGATAAGATTTTTGATAGAAAGTTCTGATATCTTCATGTGTTACTTTATTGAAATCGTCAATGCCGGCAATTTGGCCATAAGGATGGTTGTTGCCAAAAATTAAAGGAGGGAAGTATAACTGTGCAAGCGATTTAACTTTTTTAAGATTAATGATGAACTCTTGCTTGCTTTTATTCGCCAATATTTGTAACTCATTATCGGGAAAGAGTGGCTCACAAATAATTTCAGCGAAAACGGGCAAAACCTGATCAAGATATTTTGTCAAACAATATAAGGCAACTGAAGCAAAATCCTTATCAATATTAGTGCTATAATAAGCACCATACCGATCGAAAGTTTCAGCAATTTCATAAGCAGAATAGGATTTGGTGCCTTCTGCAAGCATTTTATTCGTAAAAGAAGAAATGAGTGTTTTGCTTTGGTATGCCAGTCCGGCTTCACAAACCAATTCGATTTTTACCAGATCCTGAGTTCCTAAATTCAGCAAATGAACTTGAAGCCCATTAGCTAGTTTCAAATTCTCTGATTCCATCAAATCAATAGCTCTAATGGGCCTTATATCAGGTTGTGTTTTCCGGTCGATTGTTAAATCCATCTATTCTTGCTTACTTAAATAATAAAGGGTTGAGCAATTCTCTTTGTGAAATATTGTATTTGCCATTTTCCGGATCTGATCCACGCTGATTATTTTATATTTATCAATTTCTAGGTTGATCAAATTTGCATTGCCAAGTATTTCAAAATAGGCGAGGTTCATTGTCTTGTTCAGAATATTTACTTCCGAAAAAATGAGTGATGATTCAGCTTTGATTTTAACTTTATCTAATTCGTCCTCTTCAACCGTTTTGTTACAAATAATTTCCAATTCATGCAATATTGCATTTTCAGCAACTTTAACATCGATTCCATTTGCAATTTTTCCGATAATGACAAATAAGCCCTCATCAAAATCACCTGTTAAAAATGCATTAATCTCAATAAACAATTTTTGATTTTTAACTAAATTTTGATAAAGACGGGATGAATCCCCGTTTGATAAAATATCAGATAATAAATCGCTTGCGTAATAATCAAGGTCAAGCCTCCCGCTCATATGATAAGCTTTGTAAATTACGTTTGTCGGTACATCCCTTTCAACGGTGAGTTTTCTTTCCTCTGTTTGGATTGGCTCTTTGGGCAAATTTCTGACAAAGCTTTCACCTCTCGGAATTGGGGCGAACCATTTTTCAGCAAGATGTTTAATGTTTTCAAGATCAACATCCCCGCCTATAACGAGAACGGCATTATTCGGATTATAATACTTTTTATAAAAGGCCCTAACGTCATCCATCTTTGCATTTTCTATATGCGAAATCTCTTTCCCAATGGTTGGCCATCGATAAGGATGAACCTTATAGGCCAATGGTTTCAGCATTAACCAGGCATCCCCGTAAGGTTGATTTAAGTAATTCTGTCGGAATTCTTCACTCACAACATTGCGCTGAACATCAAGACTCTTTTTGGAGAAAGCCAGATCCAACATACGATCAGATTCAAGCCAAAAGGCGGTTTCAATATTTTGTTTTGGTAGGGTCAGGTAGTAATTTGTGATATCATTATTGGTAAATGCATTATTTTCACCTCCTACATTTTGCAAGGGTTCATCATATTTTGGGATGTTAACTGAACCACCAAACATCAGATGTTCGAAAAGATGCGCAAATCCGGTTTTGTCTGGATTTTCGTCACGCGATCCCACATCATAAATTATATTTATTGCAACAATCGGCGTTGATGGATCCTGATGAACGATTACCCGAAGCCCATTGTGCAAAGAGAATTTGTCAAATTTTATCATCCTGAATTTTTACTTCTTTACTGGCTTAAATAGTAATCAACTAAAGTAAATGAAATTATCTGAAATGAATAAAAATACTGTACTTAATTTTTTTCGAATTATGAATAAGCTCTTTTTGTTATGAGTAGAAATTTAATTTTTTACCTTTGTATGCAATTTTAAAGTACCATTTAATTTATTTGTCACATTACCTAATAATCAGTAGTTTATGAAAAAAGATAAATTGATTTTCGATTTAATAAAAGATGAAGAAGATCGTCAGAGGTTTGGAATAGAATTAATTGCTTCAGAAAACTTTGTCAGTGAGCAGGTTTTAAAAGCTATGGGCTCAGTTTTGACGAATAAATATGCCGAAGGGTATCCGGGTAAAAGATATTATGGTGGTTGTGAAGTTGTTGACCAAACTGAACAAATAGCTATTGACAGGGCATGTGCACTTTATGGAGCCGAATACGCTAACGTTCAACCTCATTCAGGAGCTCAGGCTAATATGGCGGTGTTCTTGGCATGCCTCAAACCTGGAGATACTTTTATGGGGATGGATTTATCACATGGTGGTCACTTATCACACGGTTCTCCGGTGAACTCTTCCGGAATTTTATACAATCCTGTTGCCTATAAAGTGAATGAAAATAATGGATTGGTTGATTACGATAACATGGAAGAAGTTGCACTAATCGAAGAACCAAAATTAATAATTGCGGGCGCTTCAGCTTACTCAAGAGATTGGGACTATAAACGCATGAGAGAGATTGCAGACAAAGTTGGAGCATTATTAATGTGCGACATGGCTCACCCTGCAGGATTAATCGCAAAAGGATTCCTAAACGATCCATTACCTTATTGTCATATTGTAACAACTACAACTCATAAAACCCTTCGTGGTCCAAGAGGTGGAATGATTTTGATGGGAAAAGATTTTGAAAACCCATGGGGGCTTGCTACACCCAAAGGAGAGATTAAAATGATGTCGACCATTTTAAATTCTGCCGTATTCCCCGGGATTCAAGGTGGACCGCTTGAGCATATCATTGCTGCCAAAGCCGTAGCATTTGGTGAAGCCCTTTCTGATGAGTTCTTAGAATACATCAAACAAGTTAAAAAGAATGCTAATGTATTGGCTCAAGCCTTTGTTGATAAAGGATATCACGTGATTTCCGGTGGTACCGATAATCATTTAATGCTCATTGATCTTCGAACAAAATATCCTAATATTACCGGTAAATTGGTTGAAAATACATTGGTTAAAGCCGATATTACCGTAAATAAAAATATGGTTCCTTTTGATACCCGTTCTCCATTTCAAACTTCGGGATTAAGAGTAGGTACACCTGCCATCACCACCCGTGGTTTAAAAGAAGAGCATATGGCTCCGATTGTTGATTTGATTGATGAAGTTTTGAGTGATATCGAAAATGAAAAAGTAATCGAATCAGTAAAAGAAAGAGTAAACAAAATGATGAGTGATTTCCCGATGTTTGCCTGGTGAGTATCCATAACAAGGGGTGTGTCGTCCTAAAAAAAGTTTACAGATTAAACATTTAAAGTTACTGATTTTTTATAATAGTTTTTCCATCTTCTTTTTAGTTTTCCTGATGTTAAATGTGCTTGTTCAGGAGTCAGC